>Ga0209542_10008399_pt1 | contig 19319 bp, 21 predicted proteins | sample RifCSPhighO2_01_FD_184028 | JGI IMG/M metagenome (GOLD analysis project Ga0209542, IMG submission 184028) | Soil microbial communities from Rifle, Colorado - Rifle CSP2_plank highO2_0.1 (SPAdes) (version 2) | ecosystem: Environmental > Terrestrial > Deep subsurface > Rock core/Sediment ...
GCCTCAAGTGCGTCCGCGGGAACAATTACCGTCATATTCGGAATAACGCGCACAAGCGCAATATCTTCAATCGCCTGATGCGTTGCCCCGTCAGGACCCACGGACACTCCGGTATGCGCTCCCGCGACAATAACATGCCGCTCGTTGTAACAAATCGTGGTTCTCACCTGCTCCCAATTTCTGCCCGGGCTAAACATAGCGTAGGACGAAATAAAAGGAACTTTCCCGACCGCGGCAAGCCCCGCGGCAACTGATGCCATATTCTGCTCCGCAACTCCCATCTCAACAAACCTCTCCGGATACGCTTTTGCAAATGGCTCGGAACGTGTTGATTCAATAAGATCAGCACACAAAACCACCACATTCGAATTTTTCTTCCCCAATTCCAAGAGTCCGTCGCCATACCCGTTTCGGGTCGGCTTTTGCTCGATGGATTTGGGATCAAAAATATTTTCAACCAGTTTCAATTTAAGATTGATAGACATAGTAATAAAAATTTTCAAACCGTCACTAAATCTTTTTTACCACACATAAATCAAAGAATGAAGACAAGGGAGTGAATAACTGAATAAAATATATCTTTAGTTCTAGGAGACTGCCCGAAAAACATTATCACGTTATCTTCACTTGCGTCAATAAACGCGGCAAGGACTGGAATTTGTCCATTCACAATATTTGAATCATTAAATATAACACTCTTTTTGCCGCCTAACAGTATATTCCTCTTTATCTCATAGTTGAGATACCAGCCGCCTTGGAACGTTCTAACAAAATCATCAAAGGAAATGCCATTTGGGCGTTTACTTATACCTATTGTGATACCGGGTGGCAAATAACCTTCATCAATAGGGATTTTTGTACCAGGTTCATAAAGAATGCCTCCGGAATCCTCCTGAGAAAATATCCAATCATTTGGATACTTCATCTCAAACCCATACTCCTCATTTCGGTAGATTTTCCATGTTGATGTATCAACTTCCGAATCTATTGAAGTCCGACCTCCATAGATTGATTCCTCACGGGATTCGATTGATTGCTTCAACTCTTCGGCGCGCTTCACGGCATCAGCCCCGGTTTGCAAAAGCGATTGCTGTTTTTTTGTCTCGCTCCAATACATTCCGCCGCCGAATGCAACGGAGGCAATGACCGCCGAGAGAATAATGATACCCAAAAAACCGAATCCGTTTTTCATCCCGTTAGAGATTTTATTCCTGATATATTCACCATAGATGAAATTCCTCTTGGGTCTTACGGCTCTCTGTCGCAGAATCATAATTATATCTCTAACGGGATTCATGGCACACGTCGCAGCGTCGAAGTGATTCCGTCGCTTACGCGCCGCAAACCCGGCGATGCCCCGGTTTTCTCTTCGAGTTTTCCGCCTTCACGAACGGTAATCGATACAATCGCGAGCGGTGTAAAGTCCGCAAACGTCCGTATCACAAAAGAATTAATCGAAGAATCATACAACTCTTCCTCAAATCCCTCTCGTCCGGAAACCGTTTTCGACCCTTTTTTAAAAATTACTATGCGGCCGTCACGCTGTCCTTTTGCACGAATGAGCGTAAGCGCGTCAAGATACTCACGAAAATTTACGCTCGGAGGAATAACGTTTACGAATACTTCCCTATATGAGCGCGACTCTAAGGCGCCGAACTCCGTCGCCGACTTGTACTCCTTGAAATCTGCGGGATACTTTATCTCAAACCCATACTTTTCATTCCGATATATCTTCCAACTCGATACATTTGCGATAATCCCGGTATCATCTGAAAGGTATTCCTTCCGTGCGACAAACAATGGCGCCGACTGGATTGATTCGATTTCATTTATCGCAGTATCGGCTTTTTTTAAGAGAAAAAACGAAACCGCTCCCGCAATCACAGTGAGAAGAAGAAACGTCAATACCGATCGCTGGTTCAATCGTGAAAATGTTGATTCCACAAGAAAATTTTACTTGCTAACAATTTATCAATCAAGAAATACCTTATCTCATGCTTCAGCGAATCAATATGCTTTTGAAACAACCATCCTTCTTTTCCATGCTCTAGCGAGCCCCGTCACCAAAATTTCGACCGATTCTTTGCTGCCATAAGGAAGCTGGCGGGGAATACACAGTAGTGCCAATGAGCTTGTTTATTGAATCCCGATGGAATCGAAAGCAGCAGTCGAAATTTGGTGCGGGGCGAGCTGATATGCTTTCTCGACAATGGTCGGCAAAATTTGCATGGTTCTCCCGACGCGTCGTCGGGAGAAAATTTTGCGACCCCTTAGTGAATTTTTTCGCTGGAAAAAATTCACGTGTCGAGAAAGTATATCAGCGAGCGCCCCGCTCTTGCCAAGAACTGCCATTCTTGCTATAGTCAGAGTATTGGAATGATGGGCATTGGCACGAAATTCATCATTAAGGTCCTTTTAAACGGCCTGGGGCTGTATCTTGCAAGCGCCTACATTCCGGGGTTTCATTTGTACGGGGGGATAAAAACCCTTGCCGTAAGCGCAGTACTCCTCGCACTCTTATACACTGTCATTCGGCCGTTTCTGCGGCTTATCACAGCGCCGCTCGTATGGGTGACGTTCGGACTCTTTAATATCGCAATCAATATGGCGCTTCTCTGGGGAGCAGATCTCGCTCTTCGAGAGCTCGAAATTGAGAACATAACAACTCTGTTTTACGTTTCCCTTATTATTACAATCGCAAACATATTCTAGTTCTAGACGTTGATTCCCCCATATATATTGGCGAGTAGTATGCGAAATTTTATTCTCCAAATAGTCCAAATCGCCGCGGCGATCGTCCTTGTAGCAACAATCCTCCTCCAACAGCGCGGAGGCGGCCTTTCGCCAGTATTTGGCGGTGAAGGGGGATTCTATCGGACACGCCGGGGAATCGAAAAATCAATCTTCATTACAACCATCGTATCGGCAATTATTTTTTTCGCAGTTGCAATTGTTAATTTCGTGTTCTAATGGCTACTCTCTAGAACCCAACTCAAAAATGTATTCGGACTCCAATCAACGAATTTCGGCTTCAAAGCCATTTTTGAGATGGGTTCTAATTATGCTGTGCTCCACGACGATATATCCACAAGCCGCGTGCCAAACGGCGGTGCGGACCATGATCGGATGAATTACGGCTCCGAGCCCGGTAGTAACTCTTCGATTGTCGCCGAAGGCGACAAAAAACGAAGTTATCGAAGACTACTAACGGGCGAGCCGAGTCCGACCAAAGCCCGATGGCTGCGACTTCACAAATATCTTTATCTCCCCCGGCTCCTTACGCCGCAGGAAAGAAGAAAAGCGTTTTTCCTCGCGCTCATCTTTGTGTCATTCGGATTGGTTTTTGCCGGTCGACTATACATTCGCTTCACAATTCCCGTTCCCGCGGTTGGCGGGACATACCGCGAAGGACTCCTAAAGCTACCGCGAACCGTTAATCCGGTTTACGCGTTCACGAATGATACCGACCGCGATATCGCAAAACTCGTTTTCTCGCGCCTCGTAACATACGACGGCGGCGGAAATCCGATTCTTGACCTTGCGGAAAATTATGACGTGAGCCCTGACGGAAAAATCTATACGGTCGCGCTCAAGAAAAACGCATTCTGGCACGACGGGAAAAAAGTGACGGCCGATGATGTCATATTCACGGTGAAAACAATCCAGAACCCGACCTACAAAAGCCCGCTTATCGCAAACTGGCAGGGAGTCCAAGTCGAAAAAGTCGATGAATATACGATACGTTTCACTCTCCGCGCGCCCTATTCGCCGTTTCTTGAAAATCTTACCGTCGGCATTCTTCCAAAGCACTTATGGGAGGGCGTCCAGCCGGAACAAGCGGTCCTCCACGAACTGAACATCAAACCGGTTGGGTCGGGGCCGTACCGATTCGATCGCTTTGTCCAGGAGCGAGACGGCTCGATTACGGAATACCGCCTCTCTCGAAACCCCGATTATTATCGCGACGGTCCATACATAAACAAAATTGTTTTCGCGTTCTACGCCTCGTTTGAGACGCTTATCGCGGACTGGAGGAAAGGCAAGATTGACGGTTTCAATCCCCTTTCCAAAAATATTGAGGAAGAATTAAATACGAACAAGTTCGCGCTCTTTACGGCGGAAACCCCGCGGGTCTTTGGAATCTTTTTCAACCCGCAAAAATCAGAGGTCCTCGCTGATAAAAGCGTACGTACGGCGATCGCGCGCGCGATACCGCGCGACTCGATTACAAACTATGTACTGGGGCGGGCGTCTCCCCGCCGCTCTCCATTCCCGTTGTATTACGGGAGTACCGGCACCACAAGTAGGGATACGCTTACATTCGATATCGAGGCCGCGGCATCCGCTCTCTCCCGCGCGGGTTTCAAAGACGAAGATGGCGACGGAATCCTCGAAAAAAAGGAGACAAAACGCGAAGGAAAAAAAACAGTTGAAAAAGTAACGCCCATCTCCCTTACCCTTACCACGTCGGACTGGCCCGATCTCCTGCGCGCCGCCGAGGTGATCCAGCAAAATCTCGGAGCTGTCGGAATTGACGTATCGATCGAGGGAAAGCCGATCTCAGACCTTGAGTCATCGATCATCCGGCCGCGCAATTTCCAGATCCTCCTTTTTGGCCAAGCATACGGATACGAGCCGGACCCGTTCATTTTCTGGCACTCGTCGCAAACAAAAGACCCTGGACTCAACATCGTTGGCTTTAACGACAAGACGGCGGACAAAATTCTCGAAGAGATCAGAACTATGCCTAACCGGGACGAACGCGAAAAACGCCTCACCACGCTTGAGGACCGCCTAAACCAAGAGCTCCTCATGCTTCCGCTTTTTGCAGAACACTACTTGTACGTCCTCCCGAAAAGCGTTCAAGGAGCGAGCATTAAATTCATTTCGCTTCCCTCTGACCGCTTCAACGATATTACCAGCTGGTATATTGATACAAAACGGGTTTTGAAGTAATCGAAAAATTGTGCCCGGATGGCGGAATTGGCAGACGCGCACGGTTCAGGGCCGTGTGGGAGTAATCCCGTGGGAGTTCAACTCTCCCTCCGGGCACCGCATTATTATTCATTATTACTAAATAAATTTCCGAGTATATCCTGATGTCATGAAAAGAATCCATTTTTGACGTTTAGGAAGTATTCGATTGATACGAATGCAGACACGACGACACATTCATGACGGACGCCGGCAAAGCCGCCCGCACCTGAATATCCAAAGGTCCCACAGCCCAATTCCCCCGGGAACGCGGGGAGAGCTTCGATTTATCCCTCTTGGCGGCTGCGGCGAGGTCCAACGATCAACCTATATCTACGAATATAATGACGACATTGTCATCATTGATATGGGTCTCCAATTCCCGGATGAGGATATGCCGGGAATCGATTACTTAATCGCAAACGTCGAGTACTTGAAGCCAAGAAAGAAAAATATCCGCGGGATCATCATCACCCACGGCCACTACGACCATTTCGGGGCAATTCCGCACCTTCTGGATTCTCTCGGGAACCCGCCTATATTTGCGACCGCACTCACGCGGGGCATGATCATGAAGCGCCAGGAGGACTTCAAACAAATGCCGAAGCCAAAAATCGAACTAATCACCACAGAATCAAAAGTGCGCCTCGGAAATTTTCTCGTTGAATTCTACCATATAAACCATAACATCCCGGATTCTGTCGGCGTCGTGCTCCGCACGCCCGTAGGTACTGTCGTCCATACGGGCGACTTTAAATTCGATCCCCAGCCGGTATCGGAGGCCACCGCGGATCTTCGACGAATTGCCGAGATCGGGCGTCAAGGGGTCCTCCTTCTCGTATCAGAGTCAACGGACGCCGATTCTCCCGGACACCAAATATCGGAAACCGAGGTCCAGAAAACAATCGAGGAAATATTCAAGGTAGCACCCGGCAGGATCATTGCGGCAACATTCGCCTCCCTCATCACCCGCCTCCAGCAGCTCATCTGGCTCTCGGAAAAATACGGAAGAAAGGTTGCACTCGAAGGGTTTTCGATTCGGCAGAATATTGCCGTTGCGCAAGAGCTCGGCTATCTAAAAATCAAAAAAGGGACGATCGTCGACGCAAAAGACATACATCGCTACAGAGAAAATGAAATTACAATCCTCTGCACCGGCGCGCAGGGCGAGGACCGCGCGGCGTTGATGCGAATCGCAAATAACGAACACCGCTTGATCTCGATCCAGCCAAAGGACTCGGTAATATTTTCCTCATCCGTCATTCCGGGAAATGAAAACTCGGTCCAGCGCTTGAAAGACACGCTCTACAAGCGAGCAGGCAAGGTCTATCACTATGCGACAATGGACATACACTCCGGCGGCCATGCAAAGCAAGATGAGCTCATTCAAATGATAAAGCTTACGAAGCCGAAATTCATGATTCCGATCCACGGAAACTATTTTATGCTCAAAATTCATGCGGAGCTTGCCGAAAAAGCCGGAGTCCCGAAAGAACGCATCGTGATCGCGGAAGACGGCGAGATTGTTTCAATGAACCGCGAAGGAATCAGAAAGCTCAAAGAAAGAGCGCCGACCGACTACGTCATGGTTGACGGCCTTGGCGTTGGCGACGTAAAAGAGGTTGTTATCCGCGACCGTCAGCACTTGGCAGAAGACGGCATTTTCGTCATTATTGCTATAGTTGACGCGCGTACCGGAAAAGTAAAAACAAGCCCGGACATCATCTCACGGGGCTTCATCTACCTCAAGGAATCCCAGGAACTTTTGAAAGAAGTCCGCAAACGAACGCGCACAATCATTGAGGGAATGACCGCGACCAACACGCGGCCGATTGACTGGGTCTATGTAAAAGACGAGGTTCGCGAAAAAATCGGCCAGTTTCTCTTCAACAAAACCGCACGGCGGCCAATGGTATTGCCGGTGGTGATTGAGGTATAATCACTCGAATGCCTTTGCGAATATTTGCGAATGATATGCGAATAGAAAATATTTGCAAACAATTGCGGTATCGAGGCCCGTGTTGAAACCTGCGGTATTCTGATAGAAATAACAAAAGCCCCATATCAGGGCCTGTAATTCTTCCTTGCTTTTGCTACAACAACAAGGATATAACTAAAAGGACCTAGGATGCAAAAAAGATTTGAAAGCACCCGGATGATACGCGCCTCCTGTTCAAAGCAGGCATATTTCTCCCTTGCCTCCTCTTCCGTAATTCCTTCCCGTGATACCGCCTTTTTCACAATCGCTTCATGGTTCGCCCGTATGAGCGAAATAAGATCATTCCGAATTTGAGGGATAGCCGAAACGTAACGGAATGACAACACGCCCGCGAGACACCAAAACGCAAGAATTCCCCACGAGTAGAGAAGAATTTCTGCCATTCCGTCCTCCAAAAAAAGAACGTATAACCATATAAACATGCCAAACGAAAAAAAGCAAACCCTTTTAAGCGGCGTGCAGCCATCCGGGAATTTCCATATCGGGAATTACCTCGGCGCAATCAAGCAGTGGGTCGAATTTCAAAAAACCCACCGCGTATTTGCCATGATCGCGGACCTGCACGCGATTACAATCCCACAGGAGCCCGAAATGCTCCACAAAAACACTCTCGGCGTTGCAAGAATCCTGCTTGCCTGCGGCTTGGACCCAAAAAAGTCAGTTATCTTTGTCCAGTCCCAAATTCCTGCGCATACGGAACTCGGATGGATTTTAAATACGATTACGCCTTTGGGAGAGCTTGAACGAATGACGCAATTTAAGGAGAAAAAAGAAAAAGCCGGAGTGCTTGCCGGGCTTTTGAACTATCCTACGCTCATGGCCGCAGACATCCTGCTTTATAATACCGACATCGTGCCAGTGGGCGAAGACCAAATCCAGCATATTGAGCTTACGCGCACACTCGCACGGAAATTCAATGCGCGCTTTGGTGAAACATTCAAAGAGCCAAAAGAATTTGTTTTGAAAGAAACCGCGCGCGTCATGGCGCTCGACGACCCAACAAAGAAAATGTCAAAGTCAGCAACAAACCCAGCAAGTTACATTGCGCTTTTGGACGAGCCCGAAATCATTCGAAAAAAAATCCAGATCGCGGTTACGGATTCAGGAAAAGAAGTCGCGTACGACGAATCAGCAAAACCCGCAATCGCAAACCTCATGCGGATCTATAGCGCGTTTTCCGGACTGAGCTTTAAGGAAATCGAGGTAAAATTTTCTGGCAAAGGGTACGGAGAATTCAAACGTGATCTTACAGACGTTGCTGTCGCCGCGCTTACGCCGATACAAAAACGCCACCAAACACTCACCGAACCGGACGTGAAAATCATACTCAAAAAGGGCCAAAAAGCCGCGGCAAAGATCGCCAACGCAACCCTTGCCAAAGCAAAGAAAAAAACCGGATTTCTACCGACATAAGGCAAATAATAATTTTTGCTCCGATTGAGAATTCATAGAACGCGCCCTACGTATCCTCAACAATTATGTGCAGATGGAAATGTTGCGGAATGGATTTTTGATGGCGCGTGGCTTCGATAATGTCATCATAGTGATCGGCTATGTATGTTTCCTTTAGCGTGCGCAGTTCTTGCACCTCATCGTCTGTGAGTTCCGATTCGTCGCTATGGCGAATTGGAACGATCATATGATGCGTCTTGGCTATCCTATCATAGGGAAAATCATTTGAGACGATCTTCCAATGGGTGAATGAATTGATCGGCTCTTTTTGGCACAAAACGCACCCCTCCCCTACACCACCCACAATATATGCGTCATATTTTTTCTGCGTCGCTTTCGATCTCAATATGGTCATACGGGGTTGACTTCGAGTCGTTTATAATGAAATCTTTGCAGCTCTTTTTCGATATCGGAATATTTTTTACCGCAAATCATTCCGCCCGCAATAAACGCCTCTTGCGTAATCTCCGCAAGACACCATGCCGGCGGCACAAAGGCGGACTTCTCTTCCAAAGAAGAAAACTCCACGTCTACCAGCACAAGCCCTTCCAGATCGCCACGGAAAACATCGATCTCATAACTGACTGTGTTCTCTTGGTAGTAGAAACGCGTCTTTTGGACCCTCTTACCCGGAAGTTGGCAAAGTTCGTCATATTCCGCTTTCGTGAGAGGAATCGTGGTTTCAATCTGATGTGAAGCGTCACCCTTTTTGAGCGGATGTTTCTTTGTAATCTCGTATTCTCCTCCGGCCTTTCTAATTCGCAATACCGGATGCTCGACAGGAGACGGGATATACATATCCAGCATTTCTTTTGAGCGAGCGCGTTCAAATCCGCTCGGTAGTTCTCTCAAAAGATATGTAAGTTCAAGTTCCTCCATAATCCGATGAATTAAATACCGTTTCGGTCCCAGTGGGATTCCTCCTCACCCGCGCTCCGCACGCTCGCAAAGCTCACGGCTGTGCGCTCCTTCAGAGCCGGGGTTTTCAAAAAGCAAAAACATTTGCTTTTTGAAATACCCTTCGAATCCCACTGGGAACCAAAACGTGTGAAAAATTTGGATACCAAAAAGATATCAAAATTTTCCATAGTTATTCGGTCCCAGTGGGATTCGAACCCACGATCTTCTGGATGAGAACCAGATATCCTAGGCCTCTAGACGATGGGACCAAAAAATGTGGAAGGGTGAAAGAATTCAGCGTCCTCGATCGCTTCCTCAGCGATCGCCCGGGAAATTCTTTACGTTCGCACGTGGTTCGACAAGCTCACCACGGCTCACTAAATTCCCCGTCGAAGCCAAGATATTGGCTTCGACCCTCTAGACGATAGGAGCAGAATTACTCGGTATCCTACAAAAAAATTCTTTAAAAATCAAGAAAAATACCGCCGATTAGCGACGGTACGCGAATTGGAGGTCCTTCTCATGCCACTGAGGGGAATACTGACTGCCGTTTCCGGACGGCTTGATGAACGGCTTTGTGCATAGCTCGCCGATCTTACGTTTGCATTGCGGACAATATTTCCCGTCATTGCGGCGGACAAGATGTACTGATTTTAGCTGTTTACAGAACTGGCATCGCGCCCACGTATGCGAATCAATCCATTCTGCAAGCTCCCACACCGACAAATTCACCCCGCGCCGTCATCAGGCATCTCGCGCCTCCAAAGGGTTCTACGTTTAGCATATACCATATGGAAATACCCGCATCACTATTTTTCCACACCCAACTCATTTTTTCCAATAATCCTCCTGGCGCACGAGAAGCGTACGCGCCTGCTCCCGGAGCGCCATGACTTCCTCAACAATCTTTTCCATGCGCATCCCCTGACTCCCTTTTATAAGAATAACGTCACCGGGGCGGATGAGCGTCTGGAGCATTTTTCCCGCAGAAATCGCGTTTGCAAATGAAAATACTTTCTCATTCGTATTGCGCGCTTTTTTCTTCGGCCGCTCGGCTTTCACCTCTTCACCGATGAACCGAGCATGCGGCCCCACGGTCAGAAGAATATCAACAAACGCGCCTGCCTGCATTCCGAGAGCCCTATGCGCGTCTTCGGAATAGCGCCCGATCTCAAGCATATCCCCCAAGACCGCGATTTTCCGCTTGCCGTGAAGCGTTTCAAGAAGCGCCAATGCCTCGCGCATTGATTCGGGTGCCGCGTTATACGTATCGTCAATAAGAAGCGAATCCTTGATCCCTCGGAGAATACGCAAGCGGCCTGGCAACGGCTCATACTCCCGGAGCGCTCCGAGAACCTCATCAATGCCCATTCGCATGAGAATGCCGACTGCCGCAGCCGCACCCGCGGAATAGAGCTGCGGCATTCCCGCTGTGTTGGGAAGAAAGGCGGGCGTGGCTTTTCCTTTGAATTGAATTTTAAACGAGATTCCGTCAGGCACTTCCCCGAAGACGCCATCCTTCTTCATTCGAAGCTCTGAATTCATGATGCGGATGTCCGCGTCAAGCGCTTTGCCGTACGAAACACTCCGAAATTTTGCGTGCCTGCGCATTTCAAATACCGCGTCATCATCGCGGGTGAGCACCGCGTATCCATCTCTGGGAATGGCTTTCACGAGCTTTGCTTTTTCATCCGCGAGCGCAAACGGGTCGCGGAAAAATTCTACGTGCACCGGGATATTCCCGATCTTCGTCACAACCGCAATATGCGGCCGCGCAATCGCCACAAGAACATCCATATCTCCGGGCCGATCGATTCCGTATTCCAAAATAAGCACCTCGGGATATTCGGTCCTAAATCCATAGGCGCGGAAAAACGCAAGACAAAGCCCTAGGACCCAGCCGAGGATGCTCTTTCCGGGATGACGAATACCAAGAATCGTGAGCGGCAAACCGATTTCATTATTATAATTTTTCTCGGGCGTACGGATTTGAAAGCGCTTTCTCAAGACCACCGCGATCGCCTCGCGCGTCGATGTTTTCCCGACCGAACCCGTAATGCCAATTACAATCGGCTGGTAGCGTTGAATCACGCGCCTTGCAAAAATAGCAAGAATTTTTTCGAGAATTGACTTTAACATCCTAACGTGATTATATCACTTCAGAACCACGAGGAAGAGGGTACAAGACAATGCCAATACCCGATGAAGTATTGTTGACACAGCCATGGCTTTCACACATCCTTCCTTTCCTCTATGTCGGCAATTATCAAGCGGTTCTTGATCTTGATCTGCTAAGAAATCGCCGCATCAAGCGGATGATAACTCTCATGCAAACCGACGACGCATCGATCGATGCGGTCTGCCTCCAACTCGGCATTTCCCGCAAGCAGTTTTTAATCCCGGATGGCTGGTTCGAGGATCGTGAAGGAATCGTTTGTTCTCTTCTTCACTGGATCCATGAAGGACGACAAGCAAAAGAAGCAGTTCTCGTTCATTGTGTAGCGAGCATCTCACGATCGCCGGCGCTCATACTTGCATACTGCGTATGGAGTGGTATGCCTATTGAAGAGGCGATGCGACTCATTGGTATCCACGAACCAGCGGCTCCCGTTCCGCGGACTCTTGAATCTTTTCTACGCTGTATTGACCTTGAAATCCCGCCGGGATATCGTGAATGGTTTTATCGCCGCCGCTTCGGTTATTAACTTCCCAGTCCAAGCTTTCGCTTGGGCTATTATTTCGCCCTCTCTTTAATAAATCGTTTATGCTCCAGTGAACCAACGGGTGGTTGAGATAAATTCTTTTCAGACAATGGAAAAAAATCAACTACATTCAGTTCATGCTCTTGCGAGCCTATGGTTCTTAAAGTATATGATTTGAAACAATCAGCTACATCACGTCATGCCCAAGCGAGCCAGTAGGCGGTTGAGCTATTTCCTTTACAGACAATGGGAGGATGAAATTGCTTGGTTTCCCCGCGAACACGCGGGGAAAATTTCATCCGACCCTTAGCGAGTCCCGCGCTGGACGGGACGAGTCGTGTCTGAAAAGGAAATAGCGAAACCGCTATCGTGAGTCATTTTTCACCCCGTTAGAGAGAAACACAAGATGTTTTGTACAGAAAAGTCCATGTCAGAATTTTAATCAAGGGTGGTGAAACAATGAGTGTCCTCTGTTTCTCTCTAACGGGGCTCGTCGGGCGGCACCTCATAATAATTCAGCATATACTCCGCGAGATCATAAAACGCCGGAGTGAGCGTATTTGCCGCAAACCGATTCCCTTTCGGTTCGTTCAACTGAATATAAATAAGGAACTTCGGCTCAAATGCCGGAGCGTAGCCGATCAACGTATGGATTGATTCTTCGGAATACCCCTTGCCGTCACGCCGCGGAACCTGCGCAGTACCGGTTTTCCCGGCGATGAAATATCCCTTTACGCTCGCGCGCTTCTCAAAACCGTTTCGCACTACCGAGACAAGCATTTTCGTCAGTGTCTGGGATGTTTCCGGAGATATCACACTCCGACGCACTTGGGGCTCATTTTTCATTGTAACATTCCCTTCCTTGTCCCTCACCTCCTCGACGATATAGGGCCGCATGAGCTTGCCGTTATTTGCGATTGCCCCAACCGCCATCGCCATCTGAAGGGGTGTCACCGCAATTCCCTGACCAAATGACGCGGTTGCGTATTCCACGTCGTATCCTTTCTCAATATTCGTCATATTCCCGGCAAGCTCTCCGGGAAGGTCAATTCCCGACTTTTCCCCGAAACCGAAATTCTCGAAGTATTCTTTTTGCTTCTCGCGGCCCAGAAGTCGCGCGACATAGACCGCGCCCGTGTTCAATGATTTTTCAAGAACCTGCGACATTGTCTGAACCCCGCGCGCCTTGCCATCGAAATTTTTTATCTCCCGGTCGAGAACCTTTACCGCGCCGTAATCGGTGTACGTCGCCTCAGGCGTAACCTTTTTTTCCTCGACCCCGGCCGCCATGGTAACCGTCTTCATGACGGATCCGAGTTCATATACCGATTCCACCGCGGGATTCTGAAAAACCGAGAGGTCTTTTTCTTTATTGAATTCATTCAGATTGTACGCAGGCAGGGCATCCATCGCAAGAATCCTTCCCGTCGAGGGCTCGACTACTATGACAATCCCCGAAGGCGCACTCCATTTTTCTTTTGATTTTTCAAGAACCTCACGCGCCTTCACCTGGATATTGTAATCAACCGTCAAAACAATATCAGAGCCCGCTTTCCCCGGCCTCGCAATCTTCCTTCCCAAGGCAAGAAAAAATCCCTTTGCATCCTGAACTCCCGTGAAAAATCCTTCTTCGCCGTCGAGGCGCGCATCATACGCGCGCTCTAAGCCGTACTTCCCTTCGTCTCGCTCTTCGCCCCCTGCGACAAAACCGATGAACCGCGAGCCGAGGGAATCATGGGGATACACCCGCTTCACGTCATCCTCGAAAAACACGCCGTCGAGCTTTCGAACCCGTTCCTCGGCTTCCTCGGACGGCGAAAGTTTTTTTGCAAGAATCTCATACGGGTCATCTTTTTTCCCGATGCGCGCGAGAATTTCCTCGCTCGGAATCGAAAACTCTTCCGAAAGAACCCGCACGACCTCGTCGGGATTTTTCACCCGGTTCGGCGCTACAATAAGATTTTTATATTTTCTGTTTGACGCGAGGGGAATCTCTGCACCCTTGGAATCAACGGCAAGAATAGACCCCCGAGGGGTCGAAATCTCACCGCGGACTCCCTGCTGCTTGTCGGCATTCTGGAGATATTCTTCGTGCGCAACGATCTGCACAATAAAAAGACGGCCGACCAAAATCGCCGTAATCGAGAAAAAAAAGAAGAGGACCCACGTGATCCGCTTCTCGATTGGATGTGAATTGTGCTGCCGGAGCATAGAGTCGCCGCCTACGGCGTCGGGGCTTGTCTCGACGCCGCATACCCCTCGCCGCCGCCGATATAGCGTATCGTCGAAACCCGCTCCATTGATGAGAGAAATTCTTTATGCTCTTCGGGAACGCGCGAAATCGTTGCCTGAAGCTGATATTCCTTTTCGCGGATTTCGTCCGTAAGTACCGCCGCACGCGTTTCTTGGGCAATCAAAACGCTCCCCAATCCGAACGTAACATACAAAGCGCCGATATAGCAGGCGAAGGCAACAATGATTCCCGCAAAGAAGAAAAGAAGAAGCGCCCGCTCCCGTTCTAAAGCCCAGGCAAAAGCCAAAGACACGGACAGCCGCCCTGCACCGCGCGACGAAGAGAATTTTTGATGCGCAAGAGTAAGTGTTGTCATTTTGTTATTCGTAAAGCTCGGAGTTTTGCTGATCGCGCGCGGGGATTATGTCCTCGTTCTTCACGCGCCGCCATAATGGGTTTTTTTGTAATAATCTCTGCATTTCCTTGCCGCGCCATTTCACGGAAAAAATCTTTTACGATCCTATCCTCAAGAGAATGAAATGAAATCGCGATGATAATTCCTCCAGGCCGAAGCGCACGCGCTGCACCCCCAAGGCCATTCCTGATATTTTCCAATTCATCGTTTATGCGGATTCTCAGTGCCTGGAACGTTCGCGTCGCCGGATGGATCCTCCCTCGCGGGCCGCGGGACGCGGACTCGATGATTCGAACTAATTCAGAGGTCTTCGTGATCGCGCGCGTCTTGCGCGCGGCTGCGATACGGTTTGCAATTCTACGCGCGAATCGCTCTTCGCCGTATTCTCGAAGAAGATCCGCAATTGATTTCTCCGGCCATGTATTGACGATATCTTTGGCAGTAGTGCCCGCACCATGAGTGTTATAGCGCATGTCGAGCGGCTCGTCCTTTGAGAACGAAAACCCTCTTCCCGCGCTCGCTATGTGATATGAACTGTATCCGAAGTCGAATAAAACCCCTTTTATACTTCCTCGTATTTCATGCGGAACCACACTTTCAACATCCCGGTAGTTCGCGTGAATCAGTGTGAGGTTTCCCGCTTTCGCAAGCGCCGCATCGGACTTGAGAAGCGCTATGAGCTCCGAATCCCACTCAATTCCGATGACTCTGCCCTCGGGGCCGACTCTTCCAAGAATTGCTCTCGCATGCCCCCCGCCGTTTATTGTCGCGTCTATGAAAATCTCTCCGGGTTTTGGATCAAAAATTTCAAGAACCTCTTTAAGAAGAACCGGAACATGCATATCATCAACGAATAGCGAATCCTGAACGAATAAACGAATATGATCAATGAACAATTCGCATATTCGCACGAGATTCGTAAATTCGTAACATATTCGTTATTCGTTGATTAATACAATCCGAGCTCGCCCAATTTTTCCGCAATCATGTCGGTATTTTTTTCAACATCCCCCTTGTAATTGCCCCACTTCTCCTCGTCCCATATCTCGAGCCGGTTATAGACGCCCGTGATAACGACTCTTTGTTTGAGTCCCGCATACTCCTTGAGGTAATCCGGCACGAGAATCCGTCCGAGCTGATCCAATTCAACCTCGACGGCTCCGGCAAGCATGAGCCGCAAAAAACTTCGCGTGCTTGCTTGTCCCACCGGAAGCTCGCCTAATTTTTCCGTGAGCTTTTTCCACTCTTGCTCCGGATAGAGAAATAAACACGTATCAAGGCCTCGCGTTAGCACCGCGCGCTCGCCAAGCTCTTTACGGAGCTTTGATGGAATAGCAAGACGTTTCTTAGCATCTATCGTATGGCTATATTCTCCGATGAGCATTGGTTATCCCCTTTTAGGGGAAGTTATCCACACTATTATCCACTTTTCACCACAATGATACAATTTTAGACCACTTCATTACATTATGCAAATATTTCAATACATTTTTTCTCTTTACACAGAAGAACAAAAAACGGCTTATATAAGCCGCTTAATTAAAGCCCCATTATACTATTTCACAGGTTTTCCACTTTTGCTCATTTTTTCTTTACCCACTACGAACGATGAAATATGTGCCAATCAAAATCCCCTCCGCCATTACGTTGGATGGGATTTTGATGTGATGCAGTATTCTTGAATTAGTTCGAACCCTCTTTCGCTAAAGCTACAGACGGGCACAGCGCATTTCGCCCCGACCGCAGTCGCGGACGAGGAAATCCCCCCGCGAAAATTCGGAAAGGCGGCGGCCTGTACTGAGCGAAGTCGAAGTGAGCCGCACCGCTGACAATTTTCCCGCCATCTATTTTATAATTTTGAAAGCGGGATTGCGTTTTGTAACTTCGCTTCGCTCAGACAAAACGGGAACAAGTTTTTCTTTGGCGGCATTTCTAATAAACAATACTCATATTCAAGTAAAGAACGGTGAGGGAAAACACGATATAAACAATGCCGAATATACGAACTGTCAAATTTAACAATCTGATTCTGAACTCCTCTTTGTTTTTGAATTTAGAAATTATGAATGAAACAATCGCGGCTATGATTAAAGAGAAAACAAAAATTTTCAACGAAGACAATAAATAACCCTGATTAAAATTTATGCCAAAAATTTCAATTCCTCTAGGACCCCAACAATATGCTTTAGATACCGTGTTTGCAGGACAAGCGGAAGTTGTGGCATATCGGTACTGCCAGAAAAGTAAAAGGAGGATAAGCACCGATAAAATTTTGTTGCCTAAAGTTAATTTCATAAAATTATTTTGGAGCACACCCAACAAAACCACCCCACGCAGAGTCAATAATGGAGCGCCCGCCAATCTGCTCGCAATCTTCTTTTTTATTCACTCCAAAATATTCCTCATGCCAGCCGCCATATTGAGGGCAAACATCAGAGCAAAAATATTGTCGAATTACCAATCTTCCATTTTGAAAACCCACTGGGTATCCACCGAGATATCCATAAAGCATGAATGCGCCAATTACCAACAGAACAATTATGACTATGGAAATAAATATTTTTTTCTTCATAGGATTAAAAAATTTTCTTCCCCCACTTCGACTTTGCTCAGTGCAAGCAAAATTAAAATATGGTTCGAGCCAATGTTTTTCTCCGAGTTCTTCTTGTGGTGAGTTTATCGAACCATTACGGTTTTGAGTGGTGCGGCTCCGTTGCGTTCTAATTTTGCGTGGGGCAGGATTCGAACCTGCGTAGCCGTTAAGGCGCTTGGTTTACAGCCAAGTACGATTGTCCACTCCGTCACCCACGCATAAAATTGGAAAGAAAATCCCGTCGCCTCTCTGATTTTCCGCCTTTGTGAGCCACCTCTCGGATTTTCACCCCGTTAGAAGTGCCGATAAGCCGGCGGTCAGATTCGAACTGACGACCTACTGTTTACAAAACAGTTGCTCTACCGCTGAGCTACGCCGGCACTTCTAACGAGGCGGGTAAAACCGTTGCTCTGCCGTTGAGCTAGGCCGGCTCTAACGGGGCGAGCAAAAATGTTGCTGTTTCGTCTCCTCGACGGATTTACTCCTCACAAATCCCCCGTGATACCTTTTATTCTGTAATGCCAAGGAAGGTATCCCGCCGAGAGTAAAGATATTTACTCTCGGCCCCCGGGAAATTCTTCACGCTCGCACGGTTCCACCGGCTCGCTAAATTTCCCGTTGAAGTATATCATGCTCCAACCCGCTCCGACATTTAGTCGGAGTCCCGATTTCACTTTTCAAAATTATATAATAGTGCGTCGGGGCTGAACTAAGGTGGCGACTACTTTTCCGCCCCATCCGATGGAACTGTCGTACTATCTTCTGCCACTTCTTCGCCCTCGCTCTTCAGTCGATTATATTTCGCGAGTACGCGGTTGTCCAACCGTAAAAGCCGGATGTGGATGCGATAGAGCATCCTTGCCCGGTAGAGACGCAAAAATTTCCAAAAATGGACTTCCTCGTAGAGAACTTTTAACGGCAACGTCCAAAGTCGATTCTTCTTCGCGTCTTCTCGAAAACGCTCGAGAATGGTTTCATCCGGTATGGCAAGCGCCTGCGGAATCCGATCGCGCACAAATCGCCAGAGGAAAACTCCGCTTGCAAGAAATAGTATTCCGGAGAGTACGTCTGCAAGAATCAATACAATACTCGTCATATCTCGAAGCGGGCGAACCTGCCGACTTTAATATTCTCGCCGAAACGGCCTATCGCTTCGTTTACAATATCTCCGACCGCACGATCCTCGTCTTTTACAAACGGCTGGGATAAGAGAGAAAGGCCGCCGAAGTACGTTTTGAGTTTGCCCGAAACAATATCGTTTTTGATATTCTCCGGCTTATCCATTTTCGCGACTTCTTCCTCAAAACAGATTTTCTCCGCGTCCCACGCACGAGCGGGCACGGAATCAAGCGACATATAGAGAGGGCTCGTCGCAGCAATATGCATAGCGAGGTCATGGGCGAGTTTTTTGAAATCCGGGTTTCGCGCGACAAAATCCGTTTCGCAAAAAAGCTCAACCATGGAACCGATGCGTCCGTTTGAATGAAGGTACGTTTCGATAACCCCCGCTTTTGTCTCCCGACTCGCCTTTTTTATCGCCGCACTTCCGAGTTTTCGCTCCAACCATAATTCCGCTTTTACCGCGTCACCTCCGGATTCCTCAAGTGATTTTTTAACGTCGGCAATGCCGGCGCCGGTTTTTTCTCGAAGTTTTTTAATATCACTTGCAGAAACCATACACGTTTCAAAAGCACACTTTATTCAAAATATCTCTACGATACTTTCTGAGGCGCCGGTTCCTGATCTTGTGACGCCTTTGCATCGCGCATCCCCTCCTCAATCGCCGCGAGGACCCGGCCGCACATATATCTCACTGAAGGAAGCGCATCGTCGTTTGCCGGGATTGCCCAGGTGACAAGATCCGCATTCGAATTCGTATCAACAAGAGCGATAACGGGAATTTTCACTTTCCGCGCCTCGTTGACTGCAATAAGATCATGCGTGATGTCAACGACAAATACCGCATCCGGCAGCCGTTTGAGCGTCCGCACACCGCCGAAAAACTTTGTAAGGCGCTCAATCTCCTCTCCCTTTTTCATCCGCTCCTTTTT
>Ga0209542_10008400_pt1 | contig 19319 bp, 12 predicted proteins | sample RifCSPhighO2_01_FD_184028 | JGI IMG/M metagenome (GOLD analysis project Ga0209542, IMG submission 184028) | Soil microbial communities from Rifle, Colorado - Rifle CSP2_plank highO2_0.1 (SPAdes) (version 2) | ecosystem: Environmental > Terrestrial > Deep subsurface > Rock core/Sediment ...
GTCGGAGTGTAACCTCTGTACACCATATTTGCTGCATCTCTACGCACCTTAGGCATGTGTGGATTCTTTGTGTATGACATGTTGGACATTCTATACCTAGTTGCGTCCAAGCTATTGAACCATTACGCAGTCATTGACAAATCCTAGATGTAACTTATAGTTTTAGAATGTAAATCCTATTTTGAGGTGGGTAGGGGTAGAAATCACAGCCTCAACCATCTTACCGCTCGTACTTTAGTCTTTAATCATTCTTTAGAATAATTAGAACAATTAGGTTAATTAGAAATTATCAACACCTTTTAACCTATATCAATAAATACCAACTAAACAACCGATCATTCAACTAGAACATACCACTCCACTTTTCCATCCAACTCCTATAAACCTTTATAAAGATATATCAAATTATTAAAATGAATCACTCTATTTACACTATTTTGTGACCATTAAACTCTTAGCTCTAAAATGGAGATCACCCTCCATTATGGTAAGAATTAGGATAAAAGATCTAGTAAAATGGAGAAATTTTGAGATCCTACCTCTTGTTTTGCTCTATTTTACCCATTTTTGATTACAGTCCTTAAGTCTATTTTTTCTAAACCCAAACATACTTTTTATTAAGAAATATGTTTATTTTTAACACGTCGGATAGCGAACATATTGAGTATTATCAACAGTTTTTTGACATTCTCCCTGGACAGCCAATATATAATTATTAGTAATGGAGTTAGGCTTATTTTTTGATAACAAGAAGTACATTTCGACAAATCAGGCTGGTCTTTTGACCGGCTATTCAAAAGACCACATTGCCCGACTTTGTGCTGGAGACCAAGTTATATCAAAAAGGATTGGTCGGACATGGTATGTAGAAGAGGAATCAATCATTAAGTATAAAAACTCTCTGATTCCCAATAGTTTAATAAAGATTGAAAATCGTTATATCTCAATAAATCAGGCAAGAGTTTTGACCGGGTACTCGAACGGTTACATCAGACGCCTCTGCCGAGAAGGCTCAGTTCTCTCAAAAAGAATCGGTCAGTCTTGGTTCGTGGAAGAGGAGTCACTCATCAAATATAAAAACACTCCAACCTCTTTTGATTTCTCCCAAAACTTTCAAGGTAAGAAATCGGATGAAGCTTTAACATCTTCAGTACTTCTTCTCACTGCACCCAAGGTTCCCAAAAAGACACCAGCATATTTCAGTTCACTAAAAACTGTTGGCTCTTTTGCTCTGGCCCTAATCATTACATTAGCACTAGCTTCAACACGAAGTGTAGATGTTCCAGAGGTCACAAAGAACCTTTCATACATACCACAAGGATTGTACAATTCTGCACAAGCAATAGTCGTAGAACTTTCGAAAGAGTACACTTCTGTTGGAGAAAGTATTCTCTCAACAATACCAAAAATAAACTCTGTCGTAGAGAATCCAAACTCTCTCCTAGCTTCTCTCTCCACTCTCGACACTTCATCTCTTTCTATCTACAACAGAATCAACTCTTTCTTCAATCGTTTCGTATACTCACCAATAGCACAGATATTTGAATCAAAATCCGAAACTATATACGTCACGAATAATATTCCTACTCCATCAATTACTACTTCGGAATCTTCAACACCTCAACCACCAAAACAAATAGCCACCACCAACAACACGACAATCGTAAACCAACCTGTGATTGAAAGAGTGAGAGAAGTCATCACTACTATACCAAGCGACATCACCAGAGCAGAACTAGAGAAGAGACTGCAGGAACTCTCCAACAAGTTTGTATCCGACATAGCCCTACAGTTCTCCCGTCTCTCCTCGGGAGGAAGTAGCCCCATAACCAACATATACAACCAGATAGCCAACTCACAAAAGATAGACAACCTCTACAATACAGCAATCTCTAACCCGACTATTACGGGAGGTTCAATATCCAATGTAACCCTAGGAGCCTCCTCTCTCTCAGCCACAAACGCAGGAGTGGGAACTCTCTCCGTCTCAGGCAACTCCACATTCACAGGTAATGTCGGAATAGGCTCATCAACACCAGGTTACAAACTCTCTGTACTGGGTGATGGTTACTTCGATGGAGGAACAGTGACCACAGCAAATCTCTTGGCCACATCGTCCGTAACATTTTCCGGAATATCCAACTCCTCACTTCTTGCTCTCAACGGAAGTGGACTTCTCATCGCAACCTCCACTCCAACATTTGGAAACTTCAACGCAACCAGTACGGTTGCCACCTCCACCATCTCCACAGGAGGACTCTCAGTAGGAGACTCACACTTCATTATCCAACAATCTTCAGGAAGAATCGCTATCGCCACAACAACACCACAATCACAACTAGAAATATTCCAGTCAGTCAACGGACTACCCATCCTCTCTGCCTACCGGAACACAGACCTAGCACCAACAGGAGACTTCATCAACTACAAAACCAAAGCAGGCACCACTCTCTTCAGAGTAGACAACTCCGGTAACCTACTAGCTGGAGGTATTGTCACATCAGGTAGTCAGACCATCACATCAGTCTCCACTCCACAGTTCAGACTGCAGTACGACTCTTCCAACGAAATCACATTCTCCACCACGAACAACGGTTCAACCACTATCGCAACCAACGGCAGTAACTCTGCTTTGAACTTCACTCCGCAGAATGACCAAGTGAATGCTTGGAACTTCACCAATGCTCTTGGCACATCGATACTGAACATAGATTCCACTAATCAGAGAGTGGGCATCGCCTCCACAACTCCAGGTTACAAACTCTCAGTTGCAGGTTCTGCCTACTTCGATGGAGGAACTGTGACGGCGTCAGTCTTCACGGCAACATCATCCATCACTACACCGTCTCTTACTTTAACCACTCCGGCCATCAACTCTCTACTCTCAACCGATGCATCAGGCAGTATCGTTGCAACATCAACACCAACCTTCGGCTCATTCAACGCCACCACAACCACAGCAACCTCCACCATCGCAGGCTTCCTCGATGTTCTCGGCACAGGCACAAACGCAACCTCAACCTTCTCATCCAATCTCTGGGTCAAAGGAACACTGCAAACAGGAACAGGTTCTCTCTTCCTATCTGATACGGGACTGACCTCCTCAGATGGTAACTTGTCTATACAGAGAAACGCGACCTCATATTTCAACAACGGCAAAGTGGGTATCGGGACGACAACTCCGTACTACTCCCTGACCATCGCTTCAACTACTGGACCTCAACTCGCACTATCAGCAGGAACCGGAATTACACAATGGACACTTGCGAACACTGGAGGAAACTTCTATCTCTCGACAACGACCTTAGCCGGAACAGCTACAACATCCATTTCAGCTTTTGAGATATCAAGTTCCGGCTTTGGTACAACAACAGTCAGAGGACTAAACATATCAGGTCAAGCAACCTCTACATCAAATGTTGGACTTAATCTCAGTGGTGGATGTTTCTCAATCAGTAACACTTGTGTAGGAGGTTCATCTACAGGAACCACAGGACAACTGGCGTATTTCAGCGGAACTAATACTGCTGTGGGAACATCAACCCTCTTCATCTCAACTGCGGGCAATGTCGGATTGGGGACGGTGACTCCGACAGGATTGTTGCATGTGAAAATGACCGGAACTCCTTCAGCTACAGGAGGAACAATTACATATACTGATTCAAATGGTGCGAATCCGCGATCATCACCGGCATATGCTGGTGGTTACACCGTTCATACTTTTACCGAGAGCGGAACATTCACGCCAAATGGCGCCAGAAATGTTGCATACCTTATTGTTGCTGGTGGTGGTGGTGGTTCTAATGGCGGCGGTGGCGCTGGAGGAGTCCGACAATCAAGTGCTTATCAAGTTTCAGCCCAAGCTTATACGGTTACTATTGGAGCCGGTGGTGCGACTGGCACAACCGGCGGCAGTTCTGTTTTTGGCTCAATTACCGTAGCTGGTGGTGGTGCGGGTGGAAACGGTGGAGCTGGTACGGGCGGAAATGGCGGATCAGGCGGCGGTGCAGGCGCCGCCCCCGCGAGCGGTGGTCTTGCTAATGATGCACCAAGCCAAGGATTTAACGGAGGAAGTATTGCAGATGGTTGTAATTGTGGCACCGGCGGCGGTGGCGCTGGCGGTGCGGGTGCTGACCCATCATCTACAATGAATGGTGGTGTAGGAATATCCAGTTCCATAAGTGGTGCTGCAACCGACTATGCTGGTGGCGGTGGTGGTGGCGCTAGTGGTGGTGGTGGAGGAACTGGCGGTACTGGTGGTGGCGGTAACGGCGGCGATTCTGCCACAACTGGCACAGCCAATACGGGCGGTGGTGGTGGCGGTAAGTGGTCACAAGCCGGTGTCGCTGGTGGTTCCGGCATTGTCATTGTTCGCTATCTGACTGCCCCAACCGTAGAAAGTTTATTCGTGGACTCAATCGACGGCAACGTCGGCATCGGGACGACTGCGCCAACGGCGAAATTGGATGTCAATGGTAATGTAAATATCAGTGGTACTGTCACTTCCAATGGGGGAATGAAGTTGCTGTATAGTGGCAGCGGTACCAATACTAATGCGGTAGCAAGCAATGTGGATTCAGTTCAGATTAGTGGGTTGACAGCGAATGATAAATTGCTTGTAGTTGTTTTTCACAGTTCTGAAACTCAGAATACGGCCAAACCGGAACTCTATAATGTGACGGATGGTGTACAAATTTCCACACTTGCAGGAAATGCGCTTATTACTGCCGGTGAGTATAAGCAAGATTCTTTCACTATTGGAGTGGATCAAAGTTCATCCACAAAAGTGGTAACCAACGGCTCCATTGTCTCCACCTTTACGACACCCTGGACTGGATCATGGACCATGGCACTTCGCACAGGTACAGGTGGTGTGACGGCCGGCGGAACATATCACTATCGTTGGTCAGTTTATAAAATCAGCGGTTCCACCGACCTTGCGGAAAATTATCCTAGTGATGAAGTACTAGAACCGGGCGATGTCGTGGCATTTGATGCAATAGGTGATAAAAAAGTAAAAAAAGCCGACGGTTCTTCAACTCTTGCCGGCATCATATCAACCGCTCCAGGCATAACTTTAGGTGAAGGCATAGGTTCATCCTTGGGCAATGCCGGATTGGTATTCGGTCAGAAAGGTTTTAACGATTATCCGCTCGCTCTCGCCGGCCGGGTGCCGGTAAAGTTCTCCAACCAAAACGGACCGGTGCATGTGGGGGATTATCTGACGGTTTCCACTTCAACTCCCGGTGTTTCAGTAAAACAAACGGAGTCCGGCCAATCAATAGGTATAGCATTGGAAGATTCAAGCTCTGGAGCAGACAAGATTTTGGTATTTATAAACCTCGGCTATCAGAGAATAGGCCCAAGCGATTCGCTTGTATTTCAAGGAAATATCACCGACAGTACCACACCGTTTCTGTGGTCGAGTAGTTCTATCGTTGATTTTATTTTAGAAACATTAAAAAATCTCGGGGTCGAGATAACTAATGTGTATACCAGAATCGCCAGTCTTTTCGTTGGCGACTTATATGTGGAAAATAAATTATGCGTAGATGATGTTTGTGTGGATAAGAGTCAGTTAAAGGCGTTGCTTGTACAGGCCGGAGCCACGGCAGGGAATAACAATTCCACTTCTACCACTACTCCATCGACCGACACCTCTGTTCCAGCAATCACCATTCTCGGCGACAACCCCGCCGTCATCACAGTTGGCACAACCTACGCTGACCTCGGAGCAACAGTAACAGACACAAACACAGACGGAAGTGTAAACAACAGCCTCGGTCTCCACTTCAACCTGAACGGAACAGATGTCAACGACATATACCTCGATACATCCACAACCACAACTCACATTATTATATATAGCGCCGCGGATTCTGCTGGCAACTTCGGATATGCAACCCGTACCGTCGAAGTAACACAATAGGTTAGTAAATCAGTAAGTAAATACCACAACCCTCACCATAGTGTCAAAGAGTCCCTTTGACATAGGTGTCTAGGTTTTCCCCGGACAATACTCGGGTCTCTTTTTCAAAACCTTTCGATCCAAAAGCAGATTTTAACAGATTCGTTTCTGTGATAAGCAAATTTCTGTTTTCAGCATAATCGTTATAACTACTCCAACTATATTTGTCCGGGCTTGTTACTAAGTTATCTTTTACTGGATTCATGTGGATGTATGCTGAGGTCCACATAAGCTGAGAATCATTTTCTATTCGGTTGGCCTTAAAAGTATCTTGAAAAACATGTCCTACTCTTCCATATTTGGTATTTACATATCTTGCATAACTTGTACAAACCCTCGAGACTATTTTTGAGATCGGAGTATTTCCCATCTGTTCAATAAGCAGATGAAAGTGATTCGGCATTAAACAGAACGCGTGTAATTTAAAATCATTTTTACACACATCTGCAATCCTAACCCTTGAATAGGGGAGTGACAACAGCTTTTCTTTATTAAGTTCTTTTTCATCAAATCCCAATGCGAGCCCTAATCTGAAAAGAAAAGATTTGTAATCTTGTTTATCAAAAAATATTTTTTCTTTATTATTTCCTCTATTGTAAATATGAGCAATAACTCCGGGAGCAAATTCTTTGTAATCTCTATTATTCATTACTACATTATGTCAAAGAGTCCCTTTGACAGCAAGGATAACTTTCATAAACACTGAGGGAAATCCTTGGTGTTTATTCTATTAAGATCATATATCATAATAATTTGTACTATTGTATAATAAAGTGTACTTATAAATTATAATTATCATATGAAATTTACCAATACAAAAGGTTTTACATTGATAGAGCTTCTCGTGGTTATCGCCATTATCGGCATCTTGTCTTCCATAGTTCTTGCTTCTTTGAATAGTGCCAGAGACAAAGGGGCCAATGCCGCCGTGAAGGCGGATTTGCAGGGCGTCAGAAGCCAAGCCGAGATCACATATGACAATGATAATCAGAGTTACGCTAACGTCTGTTCGAACAGTAATATAGTAAATGCTTTGACGCATGCCTTGACCGTGGGGGGAGACGCAAATGTTGGCGGAACCGTTGCTAATCGATGTAACAATACCGCATCTGCCTGGGCTATTAATGCATTACTCAAAACCCCGGAAGGAGCCAACAATTATTGGTGTGTGGATAGTGCAGGAAAAGGGAAGGGGGAGGCCAACGAACTCGCTAGTGCAACCGTCTGTTCATAGCTCAGGTCTTTTTCGCGAATCTCATCGTCTAAAATCCTCACATTCTCGTCACCTTAGCACTAACTAAGGCTCCTCGCCTGATTCGGATTTTATACGCGACCTTCGCGAAAAATCCTCTGAGCCAGTGCCTGTTCAGATTTATCCTAATGTATCAAAAATAACCCTTATTTTAAGGGCTATTTTGGTACTTGACATACACATGCTATTCGTGGTATGCTGTCAAGCAAGAGATGGGCCATCAGGGTCTGTCCTAGAAAGGATTAGAGATGCGGAATTTCAATCTGCTTTTGCATGAAGAAGTCAGCCACCCGCAGTGCTGGCTGGGAGACATCACGGTTACGGAACCCCCGACCGTTGGACAGGAACTGACGATTCCTGCGAGAAAGCACTGCCCAGAAATGAAAGTGCGCGTGAAGCATTGGTGGACGGCGGGTCAGGGTCACCCTCTCGCTGTCTACCTCGATCCTTTTCGGCTCGTCGTGCTCGTCGAGAAGATTTAATTCTCGACGAGGAAGTACCTACGGAGGCGTTGCCTCCGTAGGTGGGGGGTCAGAGGCCCGGATTAGTTTCTAGTCCGAGGCTTTTTTGTTTAGAAATTTAGCATCAAGCAAAATCTCGTCGAGATCATATCTTTTTGGAGGCTCAGTAGCGCGACGGCGCAAGGATTCGAGCGTCTTTTTTAGCAAAAAAAGCGCGTACTCCAAAAAGATATGTCGAGAAAGAGATTTTGTTTTTATTGGTGAAAAGTTATATAATGTATCAAAACTATGGATCCTAACGCAATAACATATTTTGCCGAAACGGACGCTAGGAATAAGAAGATAAAGTTTGGCATAAAGGCCAAGGATCGCTTAAAACATGTCTATGTCATCGGAAAGACGGGTATGGGTAAATCGACCCTTCTCGAGAACATGGCTATTCAGGATATCCAGAACGGCAATGGTATCGCTTTCATCGACCCTCACGGCGGTACAGCGGAGAAACTTCTCGACTATGTGCCGGAGAGCCGTATAAAAGATGTTCTGTATTTTGCTCCTTTTGATTTGGAATATCCGGTTTCGTTTAACATTATGGAGGATATTGGTGTGGACAAAAGACACCTCGTTGTTAATGGTCTCATGGCCACTTTTGAGAAAATCTGGGTGGATGCCTGGTCCGCTCGTATGGCTTACATCTTAAACAACACACTCTTGGCACTTTTGGAATATCCCAGCTCGACGCTTCTCGGTGTTAACCGGATGCTTTCAGATAAAGTTTTTCGAAATAAAGTGGTGGATAATGTTGCCGACCCTGCAGTAAAATCATTTTGGGTTGATGAGTTCGCGAAATACACAGAGCGTTTTGCGGCCGAAGCAACTCCCGCTATCCAAAACAAAGTCGGGCAATTTACCGCAAACCCTTTGGTCAGAAATATTTTGGGCCAGCCAAAATCTTCTTTTGACTTGCGCGAGATAATGGACCAAAAGAAAATCATAATCGTTAACCTTTCAAAGGGGCGGGTTGGTGAGGGTAACGCGAACCTTATTGGTTCCATGCTCATCACAAAAATATATTTGGCGGCAATGAGTCGGGCCGACAAAAATGAATCAGAACTGACAAAATTACCAAACTTTTATTTGTACGTGGACGAGTTTCAGTCTTTTGCCAACAAGTCCTTTGCCGATATTTTGTCCGAGGCCAGAAAATATAAGCTGAACCTAACCATTGCTCACCAATACATAGAGCAGATGGAAGAAGAGGTCAGAGACGCAGTGTTCGGAAACGTTGGAACGATGGTCGCTTTCCGTGTTGGCGCTTTTGATTCCGAAGTTTTGGAAAAAGAATTTGCTCCGACTTTCATGGCGGTGGATATGGTTAATCTTGGTTTTGCCCAGGTTTATCTCAAACTTATGATAGACGGAGTTTCCTCACAGCCTTTTTCGGCCACCACCATGGCTCCAATAGCAAAGCCGGATATCAATTTTAAAAATGCCGTCATAGAAAGTTCTCGTAGTCAGTTTGCTAAACCACGCGCTGCTGTGGAGAAAGATATACTGGATTGGCACGATGCCGGCACTGCGAGAGAAGCCAGGCCACAACCACCTCCGCTTTCACAGATGGTTCCCCAGCAGAAATTGGAGAGATCACCCCAAACATCTTCACAGAATCAAAGTAATTCTGATGCGGAACAAGCAAAGCAGGCTTTTATGAAAGTCGCCGAAGAGTTACGCCAAAAGGAAAGACAAAGCGACAGATCTCCGGGGAGACAGCCGGAGAGGCAAGAGGAAAGGCCACGGGAACAACAATACAAACGGCCAGAGAACAATCAACAAAACAATATACAGAAAGAAAAAGACAGAAAGAATCCAACTAGCGAAAATATTTTAAGTTTGAAGAGTGCTTTGGCGAGCGTTATAAGCAAGCCAAGACAGGATGGTCAAAAACTTGAACCACCAAAGCCAAAAGAAAACCCGAGACCGACTCCGGTTTCAACAACCACTTCTCAGACTAAGGAAGTTCCGGAGGATGTATTACGGGATTTGTTAAAGTAATTTAATAATTTTTAAATTTTTAATTTTATAAATAAATTTAAATTTTCAATGTTTAAAAATTAATACATTATAAATTATTTAAAAATTACAAAATTAAGAATTAAAAATTGTTATGTCTTCCAAACGCATTCTCATATTCTCTACCGCCTATCATCCGTTCGTCGGCGGGGCGGAAGTAGCCATAAAAGAGATTACGGACAGACTCCGTGGCGATTTTCAGTTTGACCTCATAACCGCGCGATTGGGTAGAGATTTACCGAAAATAGAAAAAGTGGGTTCGGTGACCGTGTACAGGATAGGTATCGGCAGACCATTGTTCGACAAATTACTCCTGCCATTTGCCGGTGCCGTTTTGGCCTGGAGGCTTAACAACAGAGCGAACTATCATTGTTTTTGGGCGGTAATGGCCACATTTGGTAGCGGGGCAGGGTATATCTGCAACATAATGAGAGTGATGGTTGGCAGAAAAAAAATTCCCATCATCATGACTCTACAGGAGGGAGACTCCGAGAATTATCTGAAATATAAATGGGCCGGATTGGTTGCTCTATCTTGGAAACTTTCTCTGTGGCAAGCCAGTTACCTTACCGCTATCAGTAGTTTTCTACTCCATCGCGCGAAGAAAAACGGTTATAAAGGAGATTTTTCTCTTGTTCCTAACGGAGTTGATGTCGGCTTATTTTCAAAAGAAATAGGAGAGGATGTAAAGAATGATATAAAAAATCGTCTAGGTAAAAAGTCGGGGGATGTTTTTTTAGTCACTTCCGGTCGACTGACACACAAAAATGCCGTGGACGATATAATCTCAGCACTCGTTCAACTACCAAGCAATATAAGTCTCATTGTCATCGGTAAAGGAGATAGAGGTCCACGTCTACAAAAACAAGCGCGAGACCTCAGTGTCGCCGACAAGGTAAAGTTTCTCGGCTTTATTGATTATTCCGATATACCGAAATATCTTTCCGTTTGCGATATATTCATCCGCCCGTCTCGTTCCGAAGGATTCGGTAATTCTTTTATAGAAGCTATGGCTACCGGTATTCCGGTTATCGCTACGCCCGTTGGTGGTATTCCGGATTTTATAGACGACAAAGAAACGGGTATATTTTGTTCATCAGATAATCCGCAAAGCATAGCTCGGGCGGTCACAACTCTCTTGAACGACACATCACTGCGAAATAATATCATTTCAAAGGCCAAAGCCCGGGTTACTGAGCGTTACAGCTGGGATAAGGTGGCTCTTGAAATGAAAGCCGTTTTCGATGTAGTATAGCCCTACTTTTATGATCCCGTTAGAGATCATTAAGTTTGTATAGTCACTTTTGTTATATAATCACAATGGTTAAAAAATTTTTACAAACAAATATAAAGGACGGAAATGCCTCAGCAGAGGGATTTCCTATCTCTAACGGGATGAATATTCTTATAATTACAGGCATATATCCACCGGAGATAGGTGGTCCTGCAGAATATGCGAAAAATCTCAAGGATGTTTGGGCTACTCGTGGACACAGTGTCTCCGTGAAGATTTTCGGACAGTTTCGAAAATGGCCGTGGGGACTGAGGCATATTATTTTTTTCTTTTATATTCTTCCGAGCGTTCGAAATGCGGATTATATAGTCGCCCTGGATGCTTTCAGTGCCGGAGTTGTTACTGTTGCATCTAAGTTATTTTCCAAGACAATAATTTTCCGTACAGGGGGTGACGTTGTTTGGGAATTATATACGGAGAGGACAGGGGAGATGGTATTGCTCAGGGATTTTTATAAAACATGTTTGGGTAAATTATCCCTGAAAGAGAAAATCATTTTTTCTCTGATGAAATGGACCTTGCGAAATATTTCGGCCATTGTGTGGAGTACGGAATGGCAGAAGAATATTTTCATGGAGTCCTATGGTCTCCAAAAACAGAAACACTTTATTATAGAAAATTATTACGGACCAAGGTTAGAGTTTGTACAACCAACATCCAAAAACTTTGTAGGGGCCACACGCAAACTCAAATGGAAAAACATAGAGATGCTTCGACAAGTTTTTGAGTCCAAAGAGGTAAAGATTACAGGTGCCGTTTTGGACACCGATTCCGTACCGCATGGTGAGTTTCTAGAAAAGATAAGACGCTCCTACGCGGTCATTGTCGCATCTCTCGGCGACATAAGTCCGAACACCATCCTGGATGCCATTAGATGTAGGAAACCTTTTATAGTGACCAGAGAAACAGGTTTGTCTGATAGGATAAAGGGTATAGCTTTGTTTGTTGATCCAAAGAATTCGGGTGATATTTTGGAAAAAGTTTTATGGCTCTGCGACAAAGATAATTACGAAAGCCAGGTGCAAAAGGTAGGATCTTTCGATTTTGTGCATTCTTGGGAGGATGTGGCTGATGAATATATCGCTTTATATAATCAACTAAAATGACCAAAGTTTTATCCATAGGAACGGATAGGGGATTATTTAAAGAAGGCAGTGCGCCTCGCGAGAGGTCTATTGGTTATTCCGAAAAAACCGAACAATTTCATGCGGTGGTTTTTACTTTGAAAAAAGAAGGGTTTGTAGCACAAAAAGTTAATAATCTTTTTATTTATCCAACAAATTCCGTATCACAGTGGCTTTATGTTCTTGATGCTTATAGATTGTGCAAGAAAATAATTAGAGACAACGGACTGGATAAAAATAACTCCGTTCTTTCTACACAGGATCCTTTTCAGACAGGATTCGTGGGGGTCAGACTTTCAAAAAAGTTCGACTTACCTCTTCAGGTTCAAATACACACGGATTTTCTCAGTAACCATTTTTCAGGATTTTTTAATACGGTGCGTAAAATTATCGCAGGATATGTTTTGCCGAATGCACAGGGAATACGCGTTGTAAGTTCTGTTATTTCTGACTCGGTAAAAACTAAGTATTCAAATTTAAAAGCGAGGATAGATGTTTTGCCAGTTTTTGTTGATATTGAAATGTTTGACCATGTTCATCCAATTTCTAAAGACCCAGAAGGAAGCCGTTTTTTTAAAAAGAATATTTTCATGGCTTCCAGATTAACAAAGGAGAAGAGGTTTGATGTCGCCCTAAAGACCTTAAAAAAGGTCACAGAAAAAGATAATGAAGTTGGCCTGACTATTTGTGGTAAAGGTCCGGAAAAAGACAACATAGAAGACCTAGAGAAACAGCTTGGATTGGTTGGTAAAATAAAAATCCGTGGGTGGGAGGATTCCGTCGTATTAATATCTCGTTATAAACTTTCGGATATTTTTCTTATGACCTCCGAGTTTGAGGGTTACGGCATGACGCTCATAGAAGCGGGGGCCGCGGGCTGTCCGATAGTCACGACAAACGTCGGCATTGCCAAGACAGACTTGTTTAAGAACGGAATAAATTCTTATGTCTGCCCTGTAGGGGATATCGATTGTTTGTCGAAGTCGATTATTGACCTGTTGGAATATCCGGAAAAACGACAGTTGTTCAAAGATGGAATGCGGGCTAGTATTAAAAGCATATCCATGAGTAGGGACGAGTATGTAAATAGATATGTCGGTCTTTTGGAAAAACTAATTAAACATGTTTGAAAAAACCTTACATGATCTGTTTAAATATCTCACTCGACATGTAATTATCCGTTACGGTATTTCCGGTGGCCTAGCCGGCGTGACAGACCTGTCTCTACTGTATCTGTTCAATGGCGTTTTTGATTTACATTATTTACCCTCAGCAATCCTGGCTTTCATAGGAGCATTTTTTGTTAGTTTTTTGATGCATAAGTTTTGGACGTTTGAAAGTCATGAAGAAGAGACATCAAAACAGATGGCTATGTATCTCGGCACATCTCTTTTTGGATTGATACTTAACACTCTCCTCATGTATCTCTTTGTCGATTACCTGTTTACCGGTTTGTTTCTGGCACACGAGGATATCCGGGTCCTCTTTTCACAGGTGGTCGTGGCCCTCCTTGTCGCATCCATAACATTTTTTATCTCGCGTAACTTTGTTTTCAAATATAAACCGAAATGATCCCGTTAGAGATCATTGAGTTTTTATAGTCATTTTCATTGTATAATCAACATGGCAGAAAAATCTTTACAAATAAACATAAAGGACGGAAATGCCTCTGTAGAGGGATTTCCTATCTCTAACGGGATGAGACTTTTGATTTTTACACAAAAAGTAGACAAAAATGACCCTGTTCTGGGATTTTTTCACACATGGATTAATGAATTATCAAAAAAAGTAGAGTCCGTTACTGTCATATGTCTAGGAAAAGGAGAGATGAGCCTACCGAACAATGTCACGGTTTATTCTTTAGGAAAAGAACGGAGTGTCTCCAAAATGGGTTACATAATAAATTTATATAAGTACATTTTTCTAATCCGAGGTGCTTACGACAAAGTTTTCGTTCACATGAACGAAGAGTATGTTGTGCTACTCGGTCTGTATTGGCGTATAAAAAATATACCAATTTATATGTGGAGAAATCATCCAGAGGGAGGTCTGTACACTAGAATCGCGGCCATGTTTTCTGCAAAGGTATTTTGCACCTCAAATGCTGCTTTTGTAACAAGGTTTAAAAAGACCGTTGTAATGCCTGTGGGTATCGACACTACACTTTTTCGGCCTATGGTAGGGATCCTCCGAAAGAAGCATTCTGTGGTCATTCTCGGCCGTATAGCCCCGATAAAACGCATAGAACTGGCACTTGGGGCCATAGACAGGCTTATCAAAGCAGGAACTCAAGCCTCTTTAACTGTGATCGGCTCACCCCTCCCGAAGGATATTGTTTATTATGATTCTCTTAGAAAATATGTCTCCGACAGAGGGTTGTCAGGCTATGTCCAGTTTGTTTCCGAAGTAACGATGAATAAGGTCCCGGAAATATTTAGTGGTCACGAAATTTCCCTAAATCTCACACCAGCCGGATCTTTTGACAAAACTATAGTTGAGTCCACGGCGTGTGGTGCGTTACCCCTCGTCTCAAACGAATCTCTTCAAGGGTTACTTCCGGATGTTTGCATTACTCTTCCCGAATCTCAAGCGGTAGCGGATTCAATCCAAAAACTTTTGGAACCCCACATAAAGATGGAAATACAGAAAGATCTTGAAGTTTTCGTAAGTTCACAGAGCCTTTCTGCCCTCATGGATAAACTTATGATAGAGTTACAATAATATGTATCCCGTTAGAGATCATCTGGTTTATTAGGAAGATTAATGTTATAAAAAGGCTATGATCGATAGTATATTTATAAGCAAAATCACTACGGAAATGCTAGTAGACATTTCCTATCTCTAACGGGATGTATAAACAGAAAAAAGTCAGCGTAGTGGTATCGACCTATAATGAAGCGGACACCATAAAGTCCGTCACGGACGGTTTTTTTGCAACCAGAGTTGTCGATGAGGTGATTATTGTCGATAACAATGCGCTCGGCAATACGAAAGAAGAGATAGAAAAAACAAAAGCCAGGAGAGTGGTGGAAACGAAACAGGGGTACGGATACGGTTACATGAAGGGGCTATCCGAAGCCACTGGCGACATTATCGTAATGGTGGAATTTGACGGCACGTTTGATCCGAACGACATACACAAGTTTCTCTTATACAGTGACGATTTCGATGTTGTTTTTGGAACCCGGACATCACGGGCCAGCATTTGGTCCGGGGCCTTCATGCCTTTCTCTGTTCGTTTCGGCAACTGGGCCGTGGCCAAGTTTCTGGAAATTTTACACAACGGTCCCACGCTAACCGACGTCGGTTGTACCTACAAACTCATCTCCCGTAACGCGCTGGATAAAATAAAGCCTCTTTTTACCTTATCGAAAGGCGACGGCAAATGGTCCCCGGAGTTTATGATATGGGTACTGAAAAAAGGTTTTATGCCGATCGAAATACCGGTCATGTTCAAGCCGCGAATTGGGGAATCCATGTACACCGGCAGTGTCTGGAAAGCGGCCAAACTCGGGGCGCGAATGATCCCGATGATAATCAAGTATCGTTTTAAAAGATTATGACAATATCAAAAAAAGAAATTATTATTTTCGGACTTATCCTCGTAGCCTTTTTTGTTTTTAGGGTTCCAGCTTTGCATTCTCCATATCATCAGGACGAGTATAAATGGGTTCTCTACTCCCATCCGGAAATAATACCGCCGGGTACTGTTCCTCATCCTCCGCTCACTGAATTTATTTATACCAAGATTGGACCAGTTTTCGGTGACGACAATTTCAGAACGATTCCTCTTATTTTTGGCACTATAAATTTGTTTCTAATTTTTTATTTGGCCAAGCTAATCTTTGATAAGAAAACAGCCTATTGGTCCGTCACTCTCTTTGCCACCTCTTTTTATTCGGTGCTTTCTAACCTCACGGTGGATGTTGATGGCTCGGTCATGCCATTCTTTTTCCTTATTCTTGCCATTAGTTATTTCAAACTTAAGGGGTCGGAATGGGAAGACAAACGATGGTGGTTTCTTGTGTTTGTTGGTGCTATAGGCGGGTTCCTTATAAAAGTTAGCTTTATTTTAGCCATTTTGGCTATCGCACTGGATTTTGCTGTGGAGAAAAAAGCTTTTTCCGATAAGAAAAAAGTTTTGCGGTATCTCGGTGTTGCCATAGCCGGGGCCGTGTTTCTCGTTCTGGTTCTTATTGGAGCGAAATTTATCTTTCCATTCTTCAATTTGGAGTATGCCATGAAGTATTGGGAACACTTCTGGACCTCGTCGAGTTTTCTGGGAAGGGGATGGTTCCAGACATTCATCCAGTTTGCCAAATCCATCCTGTATACTTCTCCGCTCCTCATCTTGCCGGTATTTTTTGTCGATAAGGATATATTTAGGAAAACCAAACCTTTCTTTTTCTTCATATTTGTCGGTTTAGCTTTTTATCTTTTTGTTTTTGATTTTTCGATAGGAGCACTTGATAGATATTTCCATTTTCTTGTAATACCCCTATGTATTATCTCTGGATCAGTGTTTTCCAAGTATTTTAATAGAAACAAAACAGCAATTTGGGCTGCTGCAGTATCGGTCATAGTTTTTTCTCTCCAATTCATTCATCATTTTACTCCACCGTTGTACCCAAAGACCGAGTGGATTCAGCGTCTGTTCTCTCTCAAATGGAATTTTTTGTATCCATTTTCCGGAGGTTCCGGTCCGGTTCCGTTCTATATCTCCTTTCTTTTCATGGCTCTCATATGGATTATCTGTCTTGGACTTATACTCGTATGTATTAAAAAGAAAAATCTACGAGCCTTGGGTCTTACGTTCATTCTTGTCCTTGGAGTTTTGTACAATGTCGTATTCATCGAGGAGTATCTTTTTGGTCAAATAAACGGCTCAAGTAGGGTTTTAGTAGAGCATGCGGAAACTTTTATTAAAGAAAATCCTACAATTCAAAAAGTCACGGTTTACAACGACAACGGCGGTTTCAATATCCAGCAGACGGGGAAGTATCGAAAGAGACTGTACATTGATCCAAAATTCGGCACAAAAGAAAAAGCCGAGACCCTCAATCAATACAAAGAGCACTACATGGTGGTTGATATTCCGCACGTCGACCTAAATACGATCTATGCGCAGTATTGGAATTCGTGCGAAGTCGTATTCCAAGAAACGTCTGGTTATATATCCTCCAAAATCTATGACTGCGTCAAAGCTCCCGATCTGAAAATATGACTTATCCGAACGTATACAAAAAAGTAATTATTAGTCTGATCGTCTGCCTGACCTTATTCCTCGTACTCTTTCATTTCACATCGACCCCAAAAGTCTGGGTAGATGAAGGGTTCTATACGGAAGTTGCAAAAAATGTTGCGCTTCATTCGAAGATGGGAATCCAGCTTGAGCCCGGTCACTTCTACGATACATCAACTCTGACAGTGGGGTATCCGACTATTTACCCGGTTGCAGCAAGCCTCCGGTTTTTTGGTGTTGGGCTCTGGCAAGCCAGGCTTCCTATGATAATTTACATGTTTTGTCTAGTTTTACTCTTTTACCTTTTTACAAAAAAAAGATATGGTTTTTATTTCGCTATTTTATCAGTATTACTCCTACTCTCCTTCTCGCCTTTTTATGGAAACGGGAGAGTGGTGATTGAAGAGATTCCGGGACTCGTATGGTTTGTTCTGGGAATATTAATGCTCACATATTTAGAAGAAAGTAATTTTCAAAATCGTTACTACATAATTTTAGCGGGCCTCGCCCTTGGTATATGTGCCTCCTCCAAACCCATCTACCTCGCTCTTGTTTCCGCCTCTCTTATTTTAGTTTTGTCTTTTTGGTTTAAAAAAATAGAAAAGAAAAACATTCTTATCTTTGGGGCTACGGGCTTTCTTCTACCTTTGATTTTCTGGGCTTTTACTCAATTTCCAACCATCCACTCTCTCTTAAATATTGTTCCGACCTATTTTCATTTAGCCAGCAACCATGAGACTAAAATCCCTATGATTCAAACTATTTTCACTAATTCGAAGCGTTTATTTACCGAGTCTACCCCTACCTTGTTTATATTACTGTTAGGCTCAAGTGTGGCCGGCCTTATAATGGGTTTTTTAAAAAAAGAGAGGAAAGTCGGATTGCCCGAGGCTTTTTTACTATCCTTTATAATTCTTAATATATTTGCATACTTGCCGGGTACTGGGTGGTATCGTTACTTTTTTCCGGCCAGCACCCTTGTCTATCTGCTTTTTCCCGTCTCAATATTCATTATTGCCAGTGTAGTGAAGAACGAAACATTGAAAAAATTTTTATTAATCATCCCAATACTTTTAATATTTTTTCAATTTTATCACCTTACCTTTTTATCGGATACTTCACTTATCTCTAATCCGACCCGTAATAAGGAATTAAGTCTTGCTCTTTCTGAAATCAAACCAAGCCAAAAAGTTTTTTTCTACAATAGTATCGAAGCGACAGTCTTTTTAAAAAGTACCAATTATTCTCAATATTTATCTATGGGTGACTATCTCGAGATTGGAGACAAGAACGGTCCGCTTGACCCATCATTCGACTATATTTTGGCTGGTGGGGGATTCGGTGCGGTCAACTTCCCAGTTTCTCTCTATAAAAAAAAGACAGTAGATAGATATGTTTTGTATAAAAAAATCTAGCTTTTCTTGTATCCAATTATATTTGTAAACTCTCTTCCTTTATATTGTTTACTGAAACTTTCTAAATCTGTAATTTTATCGAACTTCTTTTTCACGTCGTCTATATTATATAATTCGAATCCTAAATCTATAAGTTTTTGCAAAAACTTCTCGGCGGATCTACCAGTTTTTTCAATACTAGATGGCCAGAATTCCGTAAAAAGAGTCATTTTCTCGGATCGTCCGAGACTTTCTTTCATTCCGTCTATTGCTAAAGCTTCTGCCCCCTGAATATCCATTTTCAGGAAGTCTATTTTTATATCTGGAGAAAGGATTTTGTCCAGAGTAGTAGTTTTTATTTCCGTATACACACGCCCGTCCCCGGGATCGTAGATTCTGTTATCTGCCCGATTTTTTACTGAAGAATAAAAACCAACGACTCCCTCCTTATCAGAAAGAGCTTTGTTTATGCATTCTATATTATTAAATTTATTGGCTTCTATATTTTTTTTAA
>Ga0209542_10008401_pt1 | contig 19319 bp, 17 predicted proteins | sample RifCSPhighO2_01_FD_184028 | JGI IMG/M metagenome (GOLD analysis project Ga0209542, IMG submission 184028) | Soil microbial communities from Rifle, Colorado - Rifle CSP2_plank highO2_0.1 (SPAdes) (version 2) | ecosystem: Environmental > Terrestrial > Deep subsurface > Rock core/Sediment ...
AACGCCCGCGGAAGCTGCTGAGATAATTCTTCCTTTGAAAAGAAACAAATTACTGAATCTTATCAGACTCCTCGCGAAATCGAGGAGATGACGATAATGTTACAGTATCCTGACGCTGATTTATTGCTGATTTCTATTCAGAATAACCTGTTTAAATGCCACCCAGCCAATATCCAAGAAGTATCTAAACTCGTTGAAACTTCGAATATGCGTCAATAATCTGAAAATATAGCTCGGTGTGAAGTAGGTTTTTCTCATGACATAACTCTGGAGCTTGACTAACTCTTCTGACGTGAAGTTTCTGGTTCTCCAGCTTGGATTTCTGGCGATGTATGCAAACTGCTCCCAGTCTTCTGCGAAGATTAGACCTTCTTCCTTCATCATATTGTAAATCATGGTGCCTGGCAAAGGACAGATGACTGTGACTGAGAAGAATGTCGGCTTGATTTTCTTGATTAATTTGATGGTTTGCTTGACATCATCTAACGTTTCATCAGGATGACTGCCAATAATAAAGCTTCCATCAATGACTCTGAGACCTACTTCATGCGCCCACTTGAATGCCTGAATGACTTTTTCTATAGGAATGTTCTTTCCATTCAAAGCCATGATTCTTGGAGAGCCAGATTCCACACCAAAGGAGACTCTGATACAACCAGAATCCACCATCATCTGGAGCATGTCTTTGGTGACACAATCGACACGCGTTAGACAACCCCATTCAAGATTTCTTTCTTTCATCGCCCTGCAGAATCCTTCCACAAAAGGACGGTTTAAGGTGAAAGTATCATCGATCAAGTTGACATAGTTTGTTCCATAGTTTTTTACACATTCATCGATTTCTCCCAGGACATGCTGGAGACTTCTGAAGCGTAATGTTGGTGGCTTTAATGCACCTGAACCACAGAAAATACATTTAGCTGGGCAACCACGGGATGCCATGAATTCCATAATATTCATGAACTTACGACTCAAACCACGCTCGACATGCGCTTTTTTGTAATTCTCGAAGTTGACAATGTCACGAGCAGCATAGGGCAACTTGTCTAAATTTTTTATCAATGGACGAGGAGACTCTTTCACGATTTTTCCTTTGATTCGATGCACAATACCTAGACATCCATTCAATGATTTTTTCTTCTGCAACCTTTGACATAATTCCAGGAAAGTATCCTCAGCTTCCCCATAGACAATGATATCAAAATTAGGGAATTCTTTTGCACTTTGGAGCGGGAGAGCATCAACGTGCGGTCCGCCGATAATGATTGTTGTTTTTGGCGAGTATTTCTTGATGAGACCTGCCAAGGTGTGAGCACTCTTGATGCCTGGAGTCATTGCTGCAAGACCAATTACGTCTGGCTTTTCATCCTGCAAGCGTTTAATAAACGATTGTTCTTCGAACTGCTCCACGTTGTAATCCCAAATTCCTATCTCAAACCCATTCTTTCGCAAATATGCCAGCAGGACACCTAAGCTTAATGGAAAGTGAATAGATGTTATTTGTACATGCTTCCCCAAGGTTAAGGGACAAGAGATGCCTATAACTTTCATATTCAATACTTGTGGGAAAGTCCTCTTTTAAAGATTATGTTCTGCTTTTTTTGAAGATAGGTTTATATATCATGTTATTTCTTCTTTTCTTACTCATGGCACATTCTGATTCTTGGCAACATCGTGCTGTAACTTGGCTAAAAGATCCCTGGCATGTTGCTTTAGTGCTCATCATTATTTTTGGCATTCTTCTTCGTATCAAATACTACAATGTGAATACTGGTGTCTGGTGGGATGAAGGAGAATATCTTGCCAAAGCTAAAAACTGGGCCTTTGGGACGGTTATGCCTAATAACTATTGGACTGCACGGCCTGTCACCTTGACGCTTCTCTGGGCTCTTCTCTTGAAATTGGGTGGAAGCGTAACTCTTATCCGTTTCTTGACTGAATTACTTCCTTCTGTAGGCACTCTTGTCATGATGTATCTTCTCGGCAAGGAGATGTACAACAAAAAAGTAGGTGTTATTGCGACAGCCATGATAAGCGTCTTCTGGCTCCATGTCTTTTTCACTGCACGACTGCTGATGGATCTGCCGGGATTGTTCTTTAGTCTGGTTACCATATACTGTTTCTGGAAAGGATTTGTCAAACACCAAGGCGCGAAATATATTTACCTGACGATTATCTTCTTTTTACTCACAGCATTGACCAAATACAACGATGGAGTTATTATTCTACCTTTCTTACTGATCCTTCTTATCAAAGACAGACTTTCTTTCTTGAAAAACAAGGTTCTATGGATTGCAACAGGACTTTGTTTAACACTTATATTTGTTCCTTACTTGCTCTTCAACTACTTGAGCTTTGGAGATGCTCTTCCTGCCTTGACTACTTATATCTTGAACGCTAAAACTTCCGCCATTCAACAATTCGAAGCTCCTGCTTACTATGTCTTTGGCTATTTCCAACAATTCCTGCTAGATTTCTGGTTCTGGTTTTTTATAGCCAGCTTGCTTCTCTTGTGGAGACTGCTCTTCAGCCTTGATCTTTTAGTGAAGCGAAAGAATTTGGACTCTCTCAATGATTTATTTTGTGTATTCCTTATTGCTTTCCCTATGATCTTCTTTGTTTTTGTCTATAAGTTTGCAGTTCATCAGTATCTCTTCTTGATGACACCTGCTTTGTTTTTACTTATGGCTAGAGGCACTGTCGAAATTGACCATTTCCTGTCGAAATACCATAAATATCTCGGCATTGCTGCCATTGTTCTAATTCTCGTGATTGGCGGATATGCACAGCTCAAGCATGGAGTAGGATTAATTGAAAATAAGAAGGATACCTACAAAGAATTACGCGATGCTGGTTTATGGATCAAGAAACATACTGGACCAGCAGAACCTGTCATGTTAACATCGAACCAAATGGAATTCGGAGTGTTCGCAGAACGTCGCATTGTCAGTGAAGGCGATAACTTAAGTCACTTTGAAGAACACTTAACAGATGAACGACCCCAATATCTTGTTCTGTCTTTGATGTCTGATAATCCGAATTACCCATGGCTCTTGCCTTTGTTAAATGATCACCAAGATAGATTCATGCCTGTCCAAGCATGGTTCGCGGATGCGCAACGCAAGCAACCCAGAGTTGTTATTTTCAAAGTTGTTGCTTTTGAAGACAAGAACGCGCCTTCTATAACTCTGTAAACTTCTTTTTTCCTCTTAAAAAGAAACTTATCGCAATATTTTTCGGATAGAGCATGTTCCATATCTCTGATTCATCTCTTCTTCTCAATTGCTGCGTCTTTTTTCTCGATTGCAAGACTTTGGATATATAGAACGGGAGACTTATTGTTGCTGCGATCACACACAATGATCTTTTCCATTGTCCGATTAACATAAAATATCCAGCCATGATACCATCCAACACCCATTTCTTCGGCAAGACTCTTAACAACGAAGATGCCGCATAATTCTTCATCAAGAGTATATTGTGATTGCGATGGAAGTAGTAATATTTCTTGAAAGGATAGTTTTTTGCAGTTTTTTCACCATAATGATACATTTTCGCTTCTGGAACAAAGATTACTTTGTAGTTTCTTAAGTGTGCGCGCCAACACAAGTCTTCTTCTTCATAATACATGAAGAGATATGGATCGAATGAGCCTATTTCCTCCAACACTTTTCTTTTTGCGAAGAGACAAACTCCAGAAGCCCAAAATATTTCTACACTTCGATCATATTGACCATCGTCTTTCTCACAAATATCAAATACTCTTCCTCGACAGAACGTGTAGCCCCAGCGATCCATATAACCGCCTGCTGCGCCTGCGTATTCGAAGTGAGTTGGCTGCCGTATGGACAGCACTTTTGGCTGACAAATGGCAATTTCCTTATTTTTTGCTGCTTTGACTAAATGTGTTAACCAGTTTTTATCTACCAACGTATCATTATTGAGGAATACAATAAATTCTCCCTCGCTTTTCTCAAAACCATAAGTGCAACCGCCTGCATAGCCTAGATTTCTAACAGATTGGATAAGTTTTACTCGCGGATATTTCTTTTTTATGAACGCTTGAGAACCATCAGTTGAACCATTGTCAATCACTATGACGTCTATTGGCTTGTATGTTGTTTTGAATATTGATTTCAGACATTCATCAATAAATGAGACTCCATTATAGTGCGGGATGATAATGCTAACGAGATTTTTTTTCATCGCGATTGCAAGAAATCATTTATGGACATATACATATAGTTCTTTTTCTTTGCCCAGACTATCAATTTCTCTAATTTTCTCAAGACTTTATCACCAGTATTTCTCTTGAAGTACCAAGGCAACTTATATTTCTTCAAACTGACAAACTCCCAAGGATGGAAATAAGTATTAATGAATCCTGTACCTCTTAATGCTCTCCACATACAGAATTTTGTGTATAATAAAGGCAAGTTCCTGAACCAGAGCCATGCGATGGGCAACCGTGCTATTGGTGTTACGGAAACTGGCACCACTTTTACACCGTCCATTGTAAAACAACTTCTCGGCTCGGTGAAATGGTTGTAATATCCTGGAATATACGTTGGATGCAATGAACTGTCGTACTTTATATCTATTTTTTTTAGGGAAGGATAGGAAGCCGCACCCATTCTCGGCGATCTGAATCCAAGTATTTTCTTCTTCGTTATCTTTTCTAGGATTTTTTTTGCTTCTGACAAATACTTGAACACCATTTTCTCTTCCATAGACTCATAGTGATGATCATGCGAGTATCCATGCAATGCTATTTCGTGCTTTTTACTTAACTCCTTGATTATTTCAGGGTATTGCAGAGCGAATTTTGCAGTGACAAAGAATGTCGCACGCACTCTGTGCTTTTCTAAGAGCTGCATGATCTTTTTAGTTCCTTCTTTGCTCACACCATAGAGATCTGCATTCAATGGCTTCTCATGATAGTGATGCAAGTAGTCAAATTCTTCAACGTCGAATGTCAGTAGTAAAGGCTTCATTGCGATTCGTGCTCGACAAGAGCAACTCCTCCAAATAAAGGCAGTTTCCTATGCCTTGTTATAGTCAAGCCAGCCCGCTTTAAAAGGTTTTGGAGCTTTTTTCTTGAGATAATTTTAAGTCTTAGTCCATGTAAACGATGGATAGATACATAGACTATTGTTCCTGGACTCGGTCTTGAATACAAAATGACTATTCTTCCCTTTGATTTTAGATGTTTCGCGAGCATCCCCACTACATTTCTTGGATTTGCTGTAAATTCGAGCACACCTGCACAGACTATCTTGTCAAATTTCTTTCCTAATGAACAGTTTTCCAAGTCACATGCCTTTCCTTGAATACCTTTTGCCTGCAATTTCGCAATCATCTCTTTGGAAACATCAATCCCGAATACCTTCGCACCCTTACTTTTTGCTAATTGCGCATAATATCCTTCACCACATCCAGCGTCCAACATACTTTCTCCTTTTTTGATATCTAGGAAAGAGAGCACTGCACTTTTTTCATTCTTTCTCAACCATCCTAGAAAACCCCTTTCTCTTTTTGCATCGTAGGCTGCAGCATTTTCCTCGAAATAGTCTTTTGCTTTCATAATCTGTTTCTCTTCCACCATAATTTTATCAAATCCTTGAACATTCGAGGGATATATTTTAGATTAAATGTGCTTCCCGGGATGTGTTTGCTGGGCACATACTGCTCTCTGATTGTACATCCTTTTTGCTTCAATCGCAACAGCAATTCAATATCAAAGTCAAAACCACGACAGATAAAGTTATGACTTATTTTGTTGAAAACATCACGCCGCAAGAACTTTGCACCTGCCTGCGTGTCTTTCACCTTGATGCCTAACAGAATCCTGACCCATAAGTTCCATCCTCTTCCAAGAACTTTTCTTAGAAATGGCTCAGTGACTGCTGAAAAACGAATTCCTTTCCATTTTGAGGCTATTAAACAATCTACTTCTCCTTTCAACAATTCATCAATCATAATCTGCACTGCCGTCAGATCAAAAGCATCATCTGCATCTAAGAATCCGATAATCTCTCCTTTTGCGATCTGAAATCCATGGAGCACTGCTCCTCCCTTTCCTAAAGGCTCTTTAATATCAGCATATCTTATCTCTTTATATTTTCTGGAGAAGATTTTCACGATCTCTGCGCTTCTATCTCTACATCCATTGAGCACTACAATGATTTCAAACTGCCTTGGCAGATGCTTTTGCAGATGATAGATGTAGTTTTGTAACGTTTTTCCTATTCTCTGCTCTTCATTGTAGGTTGGGATAATTAGAGAAAGCTTAAGCATCGCGAATCCTGGTAAAAATACCATAAAGTACCATCAACATGAGCAATGATAAACTAATCAACACTGTTATGACTTGCGACAAGGTTTCATGAAAGTTGTACAAGAGGTAGGCTTCCAAGATATTGAAGAAAAACAGCAAAGCAACAAACTGCCAACTGCTCTTTAATGAGATGAAGTAGTAAGAGAACAGATAAATAAAACAAAATATAGCCATATATAGCCCGAATAATCCCAATAAGGGAACCACTTCTAAGAACTTTTCACCGAACAAGATACCAACAACCAAATTTGGAAAAGTGAAATACACGAAAAGCACAGGGAATATGAATAAGAGAACTAATAATGCAGATTTATAGAATAGATGCTTGTGCGGTTTTTTCTCAGCATGCAAGGCAGCAACTTTTGGAAACATCACCTGACCTATAGATGAAGAACCGAAGAAGAGCACCTTTCCCAGAATTGCCAATGCCGCATAATATCCAGCCTGCACTTCATCGAAGAAATGCTTTACTATAATCACATCAATAGTGTAGAACAATGTCAAGGATGTCAACATCAAACCAAGGACTAGACCATACTTGTATACATTCCTGACTTGGAAGACTTCTTTCTGTTTTTTTATCACTTGCCTGAGCGGAATTAATCCAAAAATGAAAGCAACACCCATTGCCAGGAGGATTGCAGCTGTTGCTCCCTCAGTGCTTAATCCAAAAATAACCAACATGGGACCAACAATTAACTTTGTTATTCCTTCTACACCATTATTGATGCTCAATGCTGTAAACTGCCCTCTTCCCTGCAAGATTCCCCTCACAATAGGCACTAAGAAGATACAAAAGATACCTATGGCAAGCACTATTAACGATGATTTTCTGAGATGGAGATAGTCTGCCACAACATTGTTCATGAACAAAGCAAAGACAACAAAGAACAAAGCAGCTATAATAAAATCCCTACACGACCTTTGAAACAAATACTTGATTTTTCCTTCTTTTTTATTCACTGTAAAATCTGCAGTGAACTTTGCAATACTCATCTGGATAGTATTCAACGCAATCAAGAAAATATAAATAATTGACAGCAGAACGCCCAGATTTCCATATTCTGCAGGTCCTAACAATCTTCCAACAATAAAATGATACACGAACCCGGAAACTCCGAGGAAGAACACTCCTATAAATAATATGAGATTATCCTTCAACAGAGGATTATTCCTTACCCTTTCGAACGCTTGTTTGAGCATCTTACATAAACCAAATCATACTTGCGAATATTGCTTGTATAATGTACATGAAATACACAATCTGCTTCTCCGTGAACTTTCCCGTTCTCATGAAGATATGAGGGATTGAGTAAATTTTTTCATATTGTGAGTGCAATTTACCGTTTTTGATATACCCTATAGTTTGTTTCTTCCATTTTCCCCGTATCTTCAATATTCCTTCTATAAAAAACGGAATCGCCACGATAAGCGTTGCCTTTTCCAAATCTCCGACAATAGCGATAGTCGCCAACACTGCTCCCAATAAATATGTTAATGAGTCTCCAGGCAAAAACTTTGCTGGATATTTATTGTACAAATAGAATGCGAGGAGCGCTGCAAATGTAACCAAGGCAATAATAGCAGCAAGGTGGCGCTCATGGACATAAGCATAAGATCCTAAAGACATTAAGTAAATCAACCCCAATCCAGATTCCAAACCATTGAGTCCTGCAAAGAGGTTCACCATGTTTGCAGCGCCAACCACACCCAAAGGAACTAGAACAATAGGATAAAGCAAACCAAAGTCAACATGACCTATGAAGGGAACTATCAACTTTGAAGTTCCTGCATTCACAACCATTAACGGAATTGCCGCAACTAAAGTCAACAAAGGTTTCTGCCATTGCCGCAATCCTCCTGGCAACTTAAATTGCTCTGACTTAACCACTAAAAGATCATCAAGGAACCCAACAAAGGTAATAACAAATATAGTAAGCACTGCCGCAAAGAGAAGTGTCAATGAAGATTCAGTAAGCCATGTTTGATCACGTCCAAAAAAAGTGAAGAAAAAAAGGAAGAACATCATTCCTGCTGTAAATCCTGTAGCGACAGGCAATCCTCCAGATCTAGGCAATAAAGGTACTGGTTTTTTGTGTATATCTTTATCCACTAAATTAATACGACGAAGGACACGAATGATCCAAGGAATAGACCATAGACTAACAAAGAAAGCTATAAATAGACTCAAGATAAAACTGAAAGGAATCATAAGTAATAATGGAGTAAAACGCTATAAAAAGGTTTCTGCTTCTTTCAGCGTTTTTTCTTCAAAAGGAGCGTATAATCGCGAACTCCAGCCGCATAATATTCATAAGAATTTTCAATAGTGAAGCTTTCTGTAAAAAACATGCTTAATTCCTCCCTTGGACGGATATTTTTCCCTCTATCGAATGTCATCAGCAATTTCCCCAAGATATTTGTCTGCTGTCTTGCAGGAAAATGCTCTAATATCAAAACTTTTCCATTTTTTGGCAAGATTCCTCTAAACTCATTGACGCATGTTCTCACTACATCATCTGGCAGATGGTGGAATACATCGATAGCAAATATCTGATCTACTTTTTTTATGCTCTTAAGATTATTCCCACTAGTCACTATGAACTCTTTCTGGTATTTCTTTTTTGCAAATCCAATATTTTTAGCATCTATATCAACACCCACATAATTTTCTTTAGAAAATAACGTAGAATAGGGACCGCTGCCACAACCAAAGTCCAATGTTCTTTTCTGCAGCTCTAATTCTTTTCTCAAGATATTCTTTTCCTTGAAGAAATCTCTGTGCAATATCTTCCTGAAGACGTCAAAGACTATAGTCAACTCGAAACATTTGTGCACTGAACGCTCAAACCATGATTTTTGCGTCATCGGATCCTCGTAAACCGCATACGAAATACATTTTTTATGAAATCGGGGATAATTTTCACCAAATTAACTCCACTGATCTTTTTTTCCACCCAGATTACCGGTATCTCTCTTATCTTCATCCCCATTTTGTAAGCGAGATAGATCATTTCACTCTCCCAAAACCATACTTTGTCCTTGATCAAGGGTAGAACTTCCTTAACTACACGAGGAGTTACTGCCTTGAAGCCGCATTGCGGATCACGCACAGATGGAACTAACATAGATCGATAGAACAACAAGGTGTATCCTCGTGAAATAATATATCTCTTGAGCGATCTCTTAATTTTTGACAATGGATGATAACGAGAGCCACCTACAATATCATTTCCTTCCTCTATTGCCTTGAGCAGAGGGACTAATGCAGACAAATCTGTAGCCAAATCAATGTCCATGTATGCGTAGATATCTGTTTTTCTTTGTGACCATGCTGCAATAATACCATGACCTTTTCCAGGACTTGCTGTGTAAACATGCGTTATTCTTTTTTTGAACTTCTTTTCAAATTTTTTTGCAAGGGCAATTACTTTTTCTGGCTGCTTTCCATTGATTGCTATTACTATATTCCACTTATACTGCTTCAAATGCATTTCACAGTAGTTTACCAACATAATCACACTCTGCTCCAACTCTGGAACGTTTCCATAATAGACAGGTAATGCAATATCCACAGAATATCGTTTGTTCATAAAGAAGCCAACTGACAAATTCTTATAAAGATTTCGTTCCTATTGTTTTTCTTAATCCTTCCTCTAAAGGCGTTGGCTTGATCTTAAAAATCCTTATTTGTTCTTGCACGTCATATTTCCTATTTAATACCATATTGTTCAATTGGACTGTTGTTAGTGGTGGCTTTATCCCTACAAGCTCTAAAGTGGCTGCAACTATCTTTATAGGAGTCAATGGCACAGGAATCAACAGCTTTCTTTTCTTCATTAGCTTCATTATCTTCCTTACTAATTCCCTATAAGTTATGCTTTCTCCACCAGTAATTAGATGCGTTCCACAGATCTTTAATTTTATGGCTTGCTCTATATATCTCCCAATATCTTCCACATAAACTGGTTGCAGCGTGAATTTCCCACCGGCTGGAAGAGGTATAACTGGCAAATGTTTTACTGACTTTATGATTTTTCCTAGATATCTTTTATCCCCCGGTCCATAGACTATTGGCTCCCGCAAAATAGTGTGGTTCTTGAATTTTCTCACTTCTTCTTCGGCGATTTTTTTACTTTGCGAGTATGCATCTGGACAATTATGCACTACATTTTCTGTACTGATAAAGATAAACTGCTTCACTTTATATCTTTTGGCAGCTTCGACCAATCTTCGCGTAGCTCTGACGTTTACTTTGAAAATATTTGGATCTTCTGCATCGAGAATTGCCGCCGCATGGATTATAATGTCACAACCCTTTACTGCCTTATCAATGCTCTTCTCATCTGCGAGATTTCCTTCAACAACTTGTCCTTTTCCCTTTGCAGTTTTTCTTCTTACTAACTGACGGAGCACATACTTCTTCTCTAAGTATTTCACAATATAACTTCCTACAAATCCAGTACTACCTGTGACGAGAATTACCATCTTCTGACAATTATTATTGCTGTATAAAACCTTTTCCCTATTGTACTACAAAATGCAAGCGAGGATCCGGCAGGTTGTTGCTACGCAAAGTTTCATTTACTTTTATATCTGCAGGAATGTTCGCTTCCCAGATTTTATGAGGCCCGACGAAACGACCGTTGTATACCATAATCGGTATGTTTTGAACATCACTATATACTAAATGGAAATATTTTGATTCTTCTCCATATAGGTAGTATCGCGCAAGGAATGAATCCTTGACTTTTCTTGAAAGATGCAGCACCGCCCCTAAAGGATTCATTTTATTTCCGTCGACTCGCGGCAAAATGTACAAACAACTGTCCAGTCCATCATCATCAAACTCCAATCTTTTTCCCTGAAGGACTACACAATTAACAGGGATATTATACTGCTTGTTGTTATGAATAGCGACTGCTGAAGGCCTTCCCACAGATGCTTGCCCTTCAGAAGCTGTATTAAATGGAATGAGGAAACCACCTATCCCTGCGCTTAACTTGGGAAAGAGATGATCATTATACACGAAATCCTCATCAAACATGTACCCGCCAGTATACACATAGACTGTCTGATTTTTCTTTTCTTGTGACTGGCGATCGTCCAAGGAGAATACATTGATCCATGAGTAACGATCATTATTGAGATCACTGCCAATGCTAGAAAATGCGGGGTATTTGCCAATATCTTCAGATATAATTAATGCGTAAGTCGCGCCGCGAGCTTTCATGAATGCTAGAGCTTCCTTATCATCCGGAGATGTCAATAGATTTCTTGCAGTGAAATAATTAATTCCTGGACCACCATTATTTCCTCCATCTGAGACTGTCGCTCTCTGACCGCCTGTCTGCACCCAATATCCATAGTCCCACCAATGCAAGAATACTGCGTCTGTTGCTGTACTATTTCTCACCCAAGCCATCGCTTCCTGCCATTGACTTGTATAGATTGGACCAGTGTTCTGCGTAATTGATGTTGTTCCTTTATAGTTTGCCACCAGACTTCCCGCAATATTTGGCAACAATAACAAACAGCATATACCCACCACCAATGCAATTCTTACTACGCTATGTTTTTGCTTCATTGCGTAATCATAAATGGAGACTAGGGCATAACTTATGAAAATAACCACTATCGGCGAGAAGACTACTACTAGACGAACGATTGTTCTTGCACCAACGATAGTCACGAAGAACATAGTCAAGAGGAGTATGTATTTACCGTTCAATTTCGACAACTCTTGATAATGCTCTTTTCTTTTTCTATATACATGCAATGATGCCAATATGATAAATGCAAAGAAAAGAACGAAAGATCCAAAAAAGAGGAACAACGAAATCAGATTGTCCCCATTAAACATCGAATCTGGAGCATACCTGTTCAGGGAGAATGCCACAACAAATATTGCAAAACCCATGGTCAATTTTTTTCTATTTTCTTTTACAGGCTCTAATAATTTATAGAATGCTATAATAGTTCCTGCCAAGAAGAGACCGAAGAATATTTTTCCTATTTGATTAACAAGATCCCGCATATAAGGCTGGTGACTTTCCGCGACTGTCAATGCCCATCTGCTTTCCGCGAATGGAGCTTTCAAGAAGGAAATCTGATCGCTGATAATGTAAATGAAAAAATCAAATCCCTTGTAGAGAGAAATAACAATTATACCCACTACCAAACAGAGGACAAGACTTACTAATCCTACAGGTATCTTTTCTTTAAACCGCGAATGCAGCTTGAGAGGATCGTACTTCTGCAATACTCCATAAATAACCATCGCTGTCCAAGCCAAAAAGATAATGCCTGTCGTTACTGAAGAGAATAAAATATCAAAACTATACCTTGCTGGGAAAATAAGCATCAACACTATTGATGTGGTCAAGAACCATGCAGTATAGGAATATGTTTCTGTCTTCTTTACTCTGTTTAGCATGATTTCAATCAATATAAAGACACCAATCACCAGGAACAGGAAGCGGACACCACCCCATACCTTTCCCATCAATGCCGCACATACTCCACTGATGATGCCGAAGACAATTGCTTTTTTTCTGTCCTCATTGAAAAATGATACTACAAAGAAGTATAGTGACATAAAGAAAAACAACATACCGAGACTTTCCTTATCTGAAAACCCCGCAATGGTACGCTGTACATAAGTAGGAATGAACGCGAGCCAGACTGTCGCTAACAAAGCAGCCCTATAATCGAAGACTTTTCTGACGAACAAGAAGAAAAACACTAAACTTATCGCAAAAGCAAGAGCAGGATAGAGCGCATCAGCATACCCCAATGTTACTTTGTCGTTGAATGCATGCAATACTTTATAGAGGTACACTATGACTGTTGCAAGCAAGGAAAACTCGCCCTCATTCTTGTATCCATCAGGATAATACCTCAAAGTGTCGACCGATGATTGTGTTCCATTCACCAAAATATCTTGTGCGTATCTTAAAAACACAAATGAATCCACTTCGATGGGGATGTAATCTCCTGTTGAACTATCTATAAGACGCGGCATAGGATCCATGCGACCAGAGAAAGCCAACAAAATAATTACCAGAAGAATACCATAAACCAGTATTAATTGATTCTTCTTCAAGAACGAGAAAACCTTTTCTTTTCTTTGCTCTGCAATATCAACCATACCTCCTCAAAAGACGGGTTACCCTTTAAAAAAGTAGTGGTGTAATATAGACTTCAATACCTGCAGCTACCATGAGAACAACTGCTCCTAATAGAAATAAGTCAAATGCATCTTTAACAATTCTTCGAAATGTCTGGGTTCCAAAATCATGACGGATGACTGCTACAGAGATAATTCCTCCTGCTAAGCCACCTATGAAGTAAGCAAGAATTTCCGGAAGACCATGAATAAAGTATCTCATAAGACTTAGTGAATAAATATGAAAATAACTCGCTATTTTGACAAACCCTAAAGCAGTTGCATACTCACTAATATGCACACGAAAAAAAGTGCCTATTGCAGCACTAATAACTGATGCATTCCACGCTAAAATAAAAATAGAGCCTGCACCATAGAAGAATGAGAAGAAAATACAAAACAACATGACTTTGAAGTTATTCAAAAATATCTGAATGTATAATGTAGCACCGCCAATAGCACCCCCTTCTATAGTTCCTCCTGAGATCGCGCCACTATTTACTGCTTCTCCGGAAATTTGCGAGTTAATATTCTTGATTGTGTTCGTTTGTGTCTGGAAGGCGGCATCAACAATCGACTCTGGAAGAAAAATATATGCCAAAGAAAATGCGACACAAAATCCAACAAACATAAACATAAAAAAAGACAATGCACGCCCGTGCTCTTTCAGCAATGTTCTTTCCTTTTCGATTACCGTGTCTTTTTCCTCTTCAAGACGCAACGTGTTATAGATTAAAGGAACACATGCCACTACAGTAAGCAAGACCATAACGATACTTGCTTCTTCTTTGAACACCCAAATTGCCAGAAATAAACCTACCGACGCGTAGATTATTCCAATAAAAAACAGATCCCATGGCTTTTTTTCAGCACGCTGAGGAGTCGTTAACGATTCTAACACCATATACTGTTCCCACAGCCTCAGTACATTTAAATAGCTTGTGTTATCCCTGAAGAATGTGAGGTGAGACATGAGAAGAGGCTTGATCTGCTTTGATCTGGATAATACTTTGATTAAGAGCAATCGCTGTCATCTTCTAGCTTATCAAGCAGCATTCAAAAAAAATCATGTTCAAAAGAAAATTTCTAATCGACATATCTTGCGTTATTTCGGCGAAGGCAGCAGAGTTATTGTGGAAAAGCTTTTTCCCAAAGCACCCAAAGCATTTATTGATACTCTTCTTCGTGATCATGACTTTTTTGTGACTACACAGACTGCGAAAAAAATAGTTGTCATTCCAGGCGCACGAGAGGTCCTCAACAACTTTCGCCACCATTGGCGTCTTGCTTTGGTTTCTAATTGCAATCATACTCTTATTCTTGCACTCCTGAAAGCAGCAAAAATTCCCAGCACCTGGTTTTCCGTGATTGTTGGACAAGATCAAGTGAAACATCCTAAGCCTGCACCTGATGAACTTCTGAAAACAGAACATTTATTGCATAGAAAAGCAGACTACTTTATCGGCGACAGCATCTATGATGTTCGTGCAGGACGCCGAGCACATGTACCAGTGGTTGCTATTCCAAGCGGTGTCCACACTGCTTCGATGTTACGTCGAGAAAAACCATATGTTGTCTGCAAAACTCTTCGAGAAATTCTACGAGTAATTCAATAAACGCTACGCAATAAAGGATTTTTCTCAACAACACTAAATCCAGTAACTTTCAAGTGACCGCAAAGCTCATCTTCCATGTGCACTTCAGAAGCAGTAATCTCTATTTTCTTGTTAAAAATAGGACCATCAACTACTAACGTGTCATAGTGACCGCCTTCAGCGCCAATATGGAAACCGAATTGCTCGGATGCTTTTTTCAGCTGCTGGAGAGATTCTTTGGTAATTTTCTTACCGACCCAAGGTTTGCCTAGTCCATCAACTGCAACTTGTGTAATGCGAATATCATATCCCTTTTCAACCATTTCTCTCACTAGTTTTTCATGGTCTTCACCCATGTGACTGGCAAAGACTTCAACACCCAAGTCGAAGACCGCTTCACGAATGCTTCTCAATTGTGTTTCTTGTAAACCTACACCACCTAACACTAATGCATCTATAGGATTTTGAGCGACAATATCACGCACAATCTTTGCTTCCTGAACAGGATCTGCAACGTCACAAGTTGTGTACATATGCTTTAATCCTAGTATTTGTGATAGCTCTTTAGTTAATTCTACAGTAGGATAATGAAACAAGTAGCAATCATTGCGTGTCGGCTTTACAGAAAGCAGATATTTGATCTTCCATTTCTTCTGGAGACACCTTTCAATAGCATATGTGCTATCTTTACCACCTGAATAGAGAACTGCAACTTCCATATTTTTCCTATGGGAAGTATACTTTATAAACTTTATCATTTTATCCATTACAATGGGGAAAAAGAGAGGGAAACGAGAAGGTTTATATAGAAAAAGGGTTTATAAAAAGCAGGTGCGAACAATGGAGGAAACTTTAGATATTCACAAGCAGTCTAAATACTTTTTTATTGTTACAGTGATTGCTTTTCTTTTGTTCTCACTTTTTTTGGTACGCTCCTTTATTATTCCTCTTTTGAGTGGCATCTTGCTTGCGTATATCTTCTTTCCTGTTTACAAATTTCTTCGAAAGACTGTTTTTAGCCAAAACCTTGCAGCAATGTTAACCATCTTATCAGTCATTCTTATTTTTATCATCCCTCTTTTTTTCACTGCCAATGCTTTGATTGGACAATCCATTACACTTTTTCAAGAAATTAAAAGCATGGATCTTTCACGCTTCGAAGAAAAAATACCTGAGTTTCTTCGAGGCAATGTTAACTTCGATGATTACATCAAAGATGCATTGAATAAATTAACTCTCTCTCTTGCACGAGGCACTTCAGATTTTTTGATTTCCTTACCGAAGAAACTTCTTGAGTTTTTCGTGATGTTTTTCGTCATGTTCTATATGTTAAAAGAAGGTAAATCTTTAATTGAAAAGATTCGACTTCATATTCCTTTGAAAGAGAAATATCGACGCCATGTGTCTGAAAGATTTAATAGCGTTATTTATGCTACTATCTACGGCATCGTTATTACTGCCATTGTCCAAGGCACAGTAGGAGCGATAGGTCTTTGGATATTTGGCGTTCCTTCACCTTTGTTATGGGGATTAGTCATGACTATTCTTGCTATGATTCCTTTTGTCGGCCCTGCATTTGTCTGGCTACCTGCAGCATTATTTAAGTTAGGAACTGGAGATACTTTCCAAGGTGTCGGCTTAATTCTTTATGGCATATTTATAGTCAGCACGATTGACAATGTTGTTCGACCAAAAATCATTGGCAGCAAAGGGGACATCCACCCTGCATTAGTATTACTAGGAGTTCTTGGCGGTCTTGAAGTCTTTGGTCTTTTGGGAATTATACTTGGTCCTTTAATTCTAGCTATCTCTGCTGTATTCCTCTCTCTCTATGTCGATGAGCATGTTGAGGATTATCATCACTGAGTAACAAAAACATTTGACGTAATTATTCAGATTTCATCTTCTTTAGGCTTTGGGGAGGCTGAAAAACAAATATTCTCAACAGGATCTTTGTGCTTTAGTAAGAAACGCTAAACATCGAAAAGAAAGCCAGTCTTCATTGTTGGGGAAGTCTCTTGCTTCAAGATACTGAATAATTACATTTGACCGATAATTTTATATACCTTACTGGTTTCCATTTCATGAGGCTGAAATTTTGAACAAGAAGAGGTATCATTTTTTATTATATTTATTGGTATTTCTTAGCTTGAGTTATTTTATTCTTGCAGAGTTTCCAGGATCTGTTACGATTAATACTCCTATCGATCGTCAAAATATTAGTGGGACTCTTGGGTTGCAGACTACAATCGCGACTCTTGATGATAACACCAACGTCACAAACGTCACTTTTGAATTTGATAATGGTAATGGCACTTGGCAAACTATAGGGATAAATGCTACCGAAAACCTAACAGTATATGCCTTTGACTGGGACACCACCACTACGGGAGGAGACGGAATAAATTTTACCATTAATATCACAGCGCTTTTTACCAATCAGACAGCTAACTTAACTAACGAATTTGAAATAACTTCGAATAGCAGCACCATAGAAAATGTTACCGTTGACAATACAGGTCCAACAATCACAATAAACGAGCCCACAGATAACGCCATCATTAACACGACCACCATTACTTTTAACTTTACTGCGATTGACACCATATTCACCACTATTGACAACTGCAATTTAACACTTGATCCAACTAATTCTTCGGATGGATCTGTTATTAATACAACAACTATTTTTGCGAATGGAACGGAAACTATCTTTATTAACACTGTTCCAGATGGAGTTCATACTTGGAATGTTGCCTGCACCGATAATGTTGATACTAATAATACAGGATATTCCGCGAATTCAACATTTAATGGCGGAGCGACAGCATCAAGCATTAGCATAGATTTGCTAGACAGTCAAAGAACGAGTAAGACACTCTTTGCCGCGACGGATACAATTATCATAGCTTGCACCCGATCTGATGAAGATGGATTTAATGAAACCATAGTGTCAGTTTCTATTCCTGGACTTGGAGGACCATTAGTCATAGAAAGGGCAACTGAACTTATTGCTGTCAATGATTCAAGAACGTTGGAAGTCACCTTTGAAGATACCAGAGAATTGGGCGATTATCTTGCATTGTGTGAAGTCACTGATGTTGCTGGAAATACAAATTCTACAAACATTAGCTTCACTATACAGCAAAAATTATCGAAGAGCAACAGCGCGTTTGCCAATAAGAATTTTGCCGCACCTATTGCCAAAATAAAAGTCGGCGGAGATACAGTTTCAGATGCTGGAAAACTTACAGACGATGGATTTAGCAGACTTATGCGAGTGGGAGCAACCACGAAATTCTCCCTTAGAAGCCAGGATCATAGCCTTTCTGTTAAAGAGCTCTCTGATGAGCAAGTTACTTTAATCGTTCGTTCGACTCCGATGGATATAATCCTCAGAAAAGGAGAAACCAAAAATATTGATGTTGACCAAGATGGACAAGACGACCTTGAAATAACCTTTCATAAACAATTTAATCGTTACGCTGATTTGACGGTTTCTTTACTGACTTCTCAAAATCCTCTTAGTGAAAAGACTACTTCAGAAAAAACATCTGAACAACAACCTCCTTCTTCAAATAAACAAATATCTTCAGGTTCGCTCTTTACCATTCTTCTCGTTATTATAGTCTTGATATTTATTGGTTATTTTTCTTTCATGAGAAAGAAGCGATAATATATAAGAAGACAAGTCCCACTTTTTTAGCATAAGGGTCGCAGAAACTCTTTAACTACTTCATTTTTGCTGTGCAAACTCCACTTCATCAATTTTCGCTATTTTATCGGAGATTAGTTGCTTGAACTTGAGGATTATAACCTTTTTTCGCAGATCATAGGTAAAAACTACCGATTTTTGTTGGCTGATTTATATATCATGGGAGGTATATTTTTGTCCAGATTGTTTTGTCATCTACATGTATAATACAGCTCCTCAGACTTGAATATGGGGTGCTACACCCCTTACTAAATTTTCGAAAGATTTATATAAGAGTAGAAAACAGGTATTTTAATATCTATCATTATCTTATGAACAACAACAAGTCTGAGGTGCATGTCAATGAATAATCTTCGAAGAACATTTTTCTTCTTTTTAGCCATATTCGTTTTTGCTGGTGCTTATCAAGTTTCAGCGTCCCATTTTGATATTACCTACACAGGTCTACAGAATATAACCGTCGATCTTGACCAATCAGGCAGTAGATCTTACACTATTAATCTT
>Ga0209542_10008403_pt1 | contig 19316 bp, 13 predicted proteins | sample RifCSPhighO2_01_FD_184028 | JGI IMG/M metagenome (GOLD analysis project Ga0209542, IMG submission 184028) | Soil microbial communities from Rifle, Colorado - Rifle CSP2_plank highO2_0.1 (SPAdes) (version 2) | ecosystem: Environmental > Terrestrial > Deep subsurface > Rock core/Sediment ...
CCACCAGAGTATTTAATAAATTAAATTTTCTGGCGGGATAATAGTGTCCCATGGTTCTTTTAATTACGAGGTGTTAATTGGATATCTTCCTGCAAGTTTGGGGAGGTGCCTTTTACCTCCTAGCGAAGATCTTTCTTTCTCTTGCTGAGGGAGAAGAAAATTCTAAGTGGCGTGTACGAGGTTGGATCATTTACCTTTTTGGGGTTCCCCCTTGGGTGATCGTTCTGGCGCATAATCGTAATTGGATTGCCACGGCAATCGAAGCAGGCGGCGTACCTGCGATGATTCTGGGAATCATAATTACGACTAGACAACTCGTGCACGCACCTCCCATGCTTGATAGAATCACTCGAGTATTTGTTTGGGGACTAATGTTTATCGGAGTCATATATAGCGTGTATGATTTCGGTGGCATTACTGCCCTCTCGCAAATACTTGAGTGTGGAGTCACAGCAGGATTTCTCATAGGCACCTACTTGCTTGCCAAAAAAGATAGAAGAGGGTGGCTATGTTTTATGCTCATGAATACGAGCATGGGCACTCTCATGGCGATGCAAGAAAAGTGGATCTTTTCCATCCTTCAAGCAGTTTCTCTTCATTTTGTAATCTCCGGCTGGAGAAAATCAAGGAGAAAACTGTGAGTCAGTACCTACATCGCTGATACCGAAAACTATCCGAGTTGTTCACGAGACGAACTGCTGTATCGGGATGTATTTCCCGACTGACGAGCTCAAAAGAGCGAAACAGATTATTTATTGTTATAATTAATTTAACGCCGCGCTTTAATAGACGATTGCGCGGCATGATTTCGGTAAATCACATGCAAAAAACTTGCAAAAATTGCAGTAAAAACTTCGAAATAGCTAAAGGTGATTTGAGTTTTTACGAAAAAATGAAGGCGCCGGCGCCGAATTATTGTCCAGATTGTCGCGCTGCTCGCAGACTTGCTTTCCGAAATGAACGTAATCTCTACAAACGCACTTGCAGCAAAAGCGGTAAATCAATAGTTGCTTTATACCCAGAGAACACCCCCTTCCCTGTTTATGATCAACCTATCTGGTGGGGAGATGAATGGAATCCCATGGATTATGGCCAAGATTACGATCCAAATCGTCCATTCTTTGCCCAACTACTCGAAGTAAAAAATAAAGTACCCAGATCTTCACTCTTAGTTATCAATTGTAAAGACAGTGAATACACAAACAACATAGAAGACTCCAAAAACTGCTACCTGGTCTTTGCGTCTCAAAAAGACGAAGACTGTATGTACGGCAGACTAGTGTACCGATGTAAATTTGTATTAGATTCTGCCTTTACTCAAGATTCTGAGCTTTGTTATGAATGTATCGATGTAAGAAAAAGCTATAAATGCATGTTTTCTGAAAACTGCGAGGCAAGCGCGGACCTTTTATTCTGTTTTGATATGCGGGATTGCCAGAATTGCATATTTTCGACGAACCTAAGACATAAAACTTACCATATTTTCAGTAAGCCGGTATCTAAAGAAGAATTTGAGGCTAAGAAAAAAGAAATTTTTTCTTCTTATGAGAATTTAGAAGAAGCAAAAAAGGAATTCGAGAAAGTAAAGGACCAATCTTTAGTCAAATTTTCTCATCAGATAAAATGCCACAATGCTACCGGAGACTATATGTACAACTGCCATGATGTTGTCAGTGGCTTTGATGCGGAAAATGCAAAAAACTGTAAATATATTGCAGATGCGGAAGGTCCTATTGATTCTTTGGACTTGAATAATTCTTATTATAAACCAGAGTTGTGTCTAGACATTATGGGAACCCTTAGCGTGTATAACGTTAAACATTCTGTCTATACTTTCTCTGGAAACAATATAGAATATTCGGACACGATAGAAAATTGTAGTGACGTTTTCGGCTGCGTAAGTTTGCGAAATAAAAAATACTGCATTTTGAATAAGCAGTATGAAAAAGAAGAATACGAAAAATTAAAAGAAAAAATTATTGGAAGCATGAAAAAAGACGGAACGTACGGAGATTTCTTGCCACCTTCCCTCTCCCCTTTTGGCTACAACGAAACTCTGGCGCAAGAATATTACCCACTAACTGAAGAAGAGGCTAAAGAAAGGGGCTTCCGCTGGCAGACAGAGACAAGCGGCACCTACGGCAAAGAAACTATTAAAGAAAGTGAAATACCAGCGACTATACAAGAAGTAAGTGAAGATATTTTGAAAGAAGTTTTGGTGTGTAAGGATTGCAAAAAGAATTTCCGCATTACCAAAGCGGAACTAGATTTTTACAAAAGAATGAACCTACCCCTACCACACAAGGACTTTGAATGCCGACACCAGGACCGTATGGCTAAAAGAAATCCTAGAAAACTCTGGCACAGGTCTTGTATGTGCGATAAAGACAACCACCCCGCTCATTCGGGCGAGGCAAGCTGCCCCAATGAATTTGAAACTTCTTACTCCCCTGAATGTAAAGAAATAGTCTATTGCGAAACCTGCTACCAGCAAGAAGTCTACTAGTTACCTTTTCGAACTCCATGCTTAGCATGAAGTTTTTCTACTTCTTCTTCTTCTAGTTCCTCTTTTTTATCTTTCCCCCGCTCACCTAGAACCTTGAGCTCTTTGTCACCCAGCATGTTTAGTGATTTGACGAGCTCTGATAGATGCTCCACTGTGTTTTTAGTAGGATCATCCATCACTTCTTCTAACAGGGCGTGAAGCATCCAGCCCATGCGAGGTCCGGGCTTGATTCCGAGCTCTTTTATCATAAATTCTCCATCTATCTTGAGCGCCCCCACAGAAATGGGGTCCCGCAGGGCCTCCTCGATCATGGCAAAGTACTTCCGTAGCCTATATGGAGCTTCCTTTTTCTTCATTCCTACCCTGTCGCACTCACGGACATTCATTAGAGACCAGATGTTCTCCTTGCCAACCTTTACAATAATTCTCCGTACCGCGGAAAGCGTAATTAATTCTGTGTCAGAAAAAAACATATGATTGCGTACTAACTTTTCCACCAACTCAATTTCATTTTTGGAAAATTTTAATCTCTCCATTATTTTTTTAATCATGCGCGCACCCACAACTTCATGACCATAGAAAGTATATTTTTTCTTAGATGAGCCTGTATGCTCCGCTAGTCTCCTAGTTCTCGGCTTGCCAATGTCATGGAAAAGCGCTGAAAGCCTTATAGATAAAGGCCAATTTTTGTCAGCGGCATGCTGGAGAGCATGAAGTAAATGCTCCCATACGTCATAAATATGTTCCCCTAATTGCTCACACCCGATGCCTTCGGAGAGTTCTGGAATTATATTTTTTAATAAATTAAATTTTTGCAACATCACCATTCCACTCGCCGGGCTCGGTGACATAATTATTTTCACAAACTCATCACGAATTCTTTCTTCGGAAATATTTTTTATTAATTCAGAATTTTTTAAAATACTTTTCACACAATCTTCGGACACAGAAAAATCAAGTTGGCAAGCAAAGCGAATTGCACGGAGCATGCGTAGTGCGTCTTCATTAAATCTCTCGTCGGCCTCCCCCACTGTCCTTAAGACTTTATTTTCCATGTCCTTTATACCGCCGAACAGGTCTACTAGATGTCCTTTAGAATTTAATGCCAGAGAGTTGACCGTGAAGTCACGTCTCTTAAGGTCGTCCTCTAGATTCGAGCTAAATTTTACCTCATCAGGATGTCTAAAATCGCTATATTTGGCCTCTAGACGGTAAGGAGTTACCTCAACAATGAAATACTCAGATGTTTCACGAATAACATCGCTAAGGGGTGTTTCACGCGAAACAAGCCCATCTACAAGAGGAATACACACTCCGACCGTTCCGAAGGAATTCTCGTAGACTGTCTTTTCAAACAGGCCGATAATCTGCTCGGGAGTGGCATTGGTTGTGGCGTCCCAGTCCTTAGGCTCACGCCCCATTATTAAGTCACGAACACAGCCCCCCACTAGGTAAGCTTCGAAACCCGCCTTTTCAAGAGCTTCAGTTACATGTGAAACTTCTTTGGGTATCTGGGGTATTAAACTTTTACCTAAGTCTTTGTTTTTTAGATCCACGCTATTCTGTGCGGCCAGGGAGAATCGAACTCCCGTCTCATCCTTGGCAAGGACGTGTTCTACCACTAAACCATGACCGCAAACTACTTTTAATCATTGAATTATAATACTATATTGAATGTATTGCAATTTTGTTTTTTGAGCTTACAAAATAACAACATTTTGATAAAAATACAAAACAATGTATAATGTTAACTGTTATTTCGTCACTGCACCCGTAGTGAAATGGATATCACGCCGGTCTTCGGAACCGTCGTTGGGGGTTCGAATCCCTCCGGGTGCACAATTCTGTCTGTCCTTTAGTAAATGTTTGTAAAGTATGGATTTTAAGTAAAAGTGTGGATAAGTCTGTGAGTATGTGTATAACGGACATGGTGAAAAATTGTCTTTGAGGGACATTTTTAGTTAAAATACGTTGAAATATAAGGATATTTTTATAAAAGACATTAAATTAGAGTACTTGTTTCACGTGAAACATATTCAAAGTGTTTTACATGAAACAGTCGCGCTTTAAGGACGATTGCGCGACATGATTTCGCTAAATCACATGCCTAAAGTATTCACTTCTAAAACTCAAAAGACTGGGGAAATTGGAGAAAATATAGCCGTAAAGTTTCTCATGAAACATTCTTTCTCGATACTAGATCGAAACTATACTAAGAAGTGGGGTGAAATAGATGTAGTTGCTGAAAAAGAGGGCCGAATTCACTTTATAGAGGTAAAGTCAGTGTCGAGGTCGAACCTTGACAGTGTTCCACCCGCCGATGCCAAGGCTTTGGCGGGCAAGCATGAAACACCTGATTATAGGCCGGAGGATAACATGCACCCCTGGAAACTCCAAAGACTCTCACGGACAATCCAAACCTACCTTTTGCATAAAAAAATACCAGATGAAAAAGAGTGGCAAGTAGATTTGCTCGTTGTTTACATAGACTTAAAAAACAAAAAAGCTAAGGTAAAAGTCGTCAAAGATATAATTTTGTGATATACTCGAAAAATCTTATTTGTAATTATCGGGCCGTAGTATATCGGTTGTACAAGTGCTTTGGGAGCATTTAGGCTGGGTTCGACTCCCAGCGGCCCGACAAGTTAATAGCGCAAGCGGGCTTGCCCGCCGAAGCTTTAGCGAAGGCGGGATTAGTTTAGTGGTAAAACGACAGTTTTCCAAACTGTGGTCAAGGGTTCGATTCCCTTATCCCGCACATGACAATAGTATATCTTTATACATTTGCGAGTGTTCTAGTAGTCAGCCTCATCTCTTTTATAGGAATTTTTACACTTTCTCTTAGAGAGAATATTTTACGTAAATATATTTTCGTATTTATCAGTATTGCTGTGGGTGCGCTCTTAGGCGATGCGCTAATACACTTAATACCGGAAGCTTTAGAGGCTTCTAACAATACCGCACTCACTAGCACGCTCGTTATCGCCGGGATACTTTTATTTTTTGTATTAGAAAAATTTATGCACTGGCATCATCACGGGGAAGACAGTGAAAGCTCTGTGCATGCTGTAGGGAAGTTAGTACTTTTTTCCGACGGAATACATAATTTTATGGATGGAATAATTATTGCCACAAGCTTTATGGTGAGTATCCCAGTAGGACTGGCTACTACAGTAGCGGTGATCTTGCACGAAATTCCACAGGAGGTAGGAGACTTTGCGGTTCTAATTCACGCTGGCTATACCAAAACTCGCGCATTGTGGGTAAATTTTCTATCTGCATTGATGGCAGTCCTAGGCGCAATAATGCTTTTTGCCTTAGGAGAAGTAGCAGAGTCCTGGGTTAACTGGTTCTTACCTATGGCTGCTGGTGGATTTATATATATTGCAGTTGCGGACTTGATCCCTGAACTTCATAAAACAAAAGAAATAAAATATTCCGTATTCCAAATAGCCGCAGTCGTCCTAGGAGTAGCAGCGATGATCGGGCTCGTTTATTTAGAATAACTTAAGATAAATTATCTTTTCCAAGACCAGTCGTTACCTGGATTCTTAGCCTTGTGAACCTCAAAGTGTAGATGCGCTCCTCTAGAGTTACCAGTGTTACCAACGTATCCAATAACCTGTCCCTGAGTTACCTGAGCTCCTACGCTTGTAGCGATGCTCGACTGATGAGCATAGAGAGTCTCTGTACCATTTGCGTGTGAAATTATAACTAGGTTGCCGAACCCACCATTGTAACCATTTCGGGCGAAGGTGACTCTTCCAGCCGCAGAGGCCAGGATCGGGGTGCCCGTAGGTGCGGCCAAGTCCACACCCTTGTGAGTTCCGGAAGTACCTCGAGTTTTCTTGGCGCTAGGAACAGGATTGACGAAGTAGCCAGAAGCATTCGGCAGAGAACCTTGAGAAGGAGTACTCCTAGCTATACTGCTTGCGCCTGATGGCTTAGATCCCGAATCTAGCAACACACCATCTGGGATCATGAGCTTGTCACCTATGGCGAGTTTAGTAGTAAGTTCAATATCGTTGGAAATAAGTATCTCGTTTATATCAACTTTATATAACTTGGCGATGCTTTGTAATGTCTGACCTTTAACCACGGTATGCTCTATCCCAGAAAAAGGCAGGATAAGGAGGACATCACCCGTTTGTAATTTATCGCCCTTTTTCATGTCATTAGCAGAAAGGACAGTATCTACGGAAATATCGAACATTTTGGCTATTTGAGACAGAGTATCTCCGCTTCGAACCACATAAACGCTTATCTGGTCATAGGGAGAACCCCCAATTCCAACTTCTGTGCCGTCTGATACTCCAAGCGGGCTGGTGGCTGGGACCAGGGCATTATCCGATAGGATATTTACCTCTCCTTCTAGTACACTTTCGTCTTTTTTGTCAGCTAAAGCCAGGGAAAAGACATTTGCCTCCAGAAGTACCATGTTTTGAGAATTATTTACTGTGGGAGAAAAGTTAGAGGTATCTATGTTGGCTCGGGCCTCATTACTAAAGATAGAGGAGAGGAAAGACGCTTCCGCAAAAAATGGCAAAAAAATTACCCCTACCAGTAGGGAAAAGGCCAGAATAGAGTTGAATATTTTAAATTGAGGTTTTATAAAACAAACAAATTTACCGTGAGATTTCCTTTCCGACCCTCAATTAGTGTTGAAAAATAAGGGTAGAATTACAGGACGACCTAAATTGTGCTGCAAACAAAGGTTCTCGCGATGGTTACTGTCATTTCACTCGTTTCGGTCAATTTGTACCATTCTTCTGCCCAGGACTATGACTAAGAGAATAGCTCAAAATGGGTCAAAAGTCAATCGCAAGGGGGTCCACTGTGGATAACTATTTGGAGCGTATAATTTGACAAAATTTAATAGTTAATTGATAATAATATTAATTTGTAACAAAAATTTACTATTAAAAACTAAAAACTGTATAATACAAAAATGGGAATTAGAAACTATTTAGAAAGGTCGTTGGGAGACTCACCACTTAGTCTTAAAAGAACATCAAGAGATGTTCCTAGGGATGGGAAAGGTTCTACTTTAAAACTTGTGGAGCAACTTGAAACTACTACTTTTCCATTTGCGCCCGGCTTAATAGAAGAAAAATTTAAATACTTTATTGAAAACCAAGCCGGCCTTCCCTTAAACGTAAAATCAATACATGCTACCCCTAGTGGTGGCAAAATGTCTTTACTTATAGAAGGTGGAATAAAGATACCGCTAAGGAAAGACGAGCTCCCGCTTAAAATAGAAGCCACTTTAGAAAGTCAGAATGGGGTTTTAGATATAGTATTAGATGAGAGTAATGACAGATTTACTCCTATAATGAAATCTGTTGCTAAAGAATTTAACAATGAAATGGAAGAGGAAAAGAAGCGGAATCCGCCACCCGTCATTTCAGAGCCACTGAAATCAGAGATTAAGGACATAGAAGCTCCGACAACTTTAGAAACAGGTGAGGAGTGGACCCTGGAAGATGCTAAAAAAATGGAAGAACTTTTAGCAAAATTAGAGAGAAGAATAAAAAGAGAAGAAAAAATGTTGAAAGAATTAGCCCAAGAAGAGGCAGAGCTCCTTAGTAGCAAATAAAATTTATGGATGAATCTAAAGCTAATAGATTAAAAGAAATCAAGCAAAAAGAGGCTAGAATTCGTGAGTCTTTGGAAAATAATAAAAAGACCCTAAATAAAGCAAAGTCTCTAGGAAACAAAGAAAGACAACTAAAAGAAGAAAGTGCTGACACATTAGGGCCGACAGAGAAAATAAAAGAAGAGGTACCAGTAGATCCTCCAGTACCTGCTCAGAATTTAGAAAGTACTATTTCTTCTATTGAGGAATCCCCAGTTAATCCCTTTAACCCAGAAAATGCAGAAGTGGCAACTTTCCCCGCTGATATTGCAAAAGATGATATTAAAACTTATCTTGAATTTGACAATAGGATAAAAGAAGCGAAAGTTAGCATAAAAGGATACACGAATGTAGTTGTTATAGACTTAGAATTAGAAGGGAAAAAAAGTGGGACAATAGCAAAAGTCCAAATAGTTTTTGGTCTCAGAGAGAGCCATAAAGCTTTAAAGCGAACTAGACCCGTTGAAATAACAGCCACTAGGGATATATCAAATGAAATACAAAACTTTGTAAGAGAAAAATTATCTAGAATACAAGACATGTTTAAGTCTAGTATAGAAAAAAAAGCTGGTGCAAAAATTAAAGAAATGACAATTGTAAATGGAGAATTTAAGGTAGTTTTCCAAACACCTGGCAACAAAACGCCCGCTTCATTGCCAAATTCAGAATCTGAAATAGTAAAGTCAGAGCCTGCTCCACCCGCAAATCTTCCTGTCGCTCCAGAACCAGTAGTCATAGCGCCCGAAATCGAAACAAAACAACTAGATCTAGGAAATAAAGAGAGAGCCGTAGAAACTCTCCGAGAGACGATTGCAGAAATCATAAAAACTCTTGAAGAAAATAGAACTGCCAGAGAATCACGCAAGGCTGAGAGGGAAGCGCTATTAAAAGAACTTGCAAATCTTAATAGGGAAGAACGTCCTGCTTCTACACCTGAAAAAATCTCGGCTACCTTAGATCCGAAAGAGTTGAAGGAACTTAAATCCCTTAAGTCTAAAGAAAAAAAGATAGCATTTTTAGAAAACAAAAAACAAGAAAAAATAAAAGAAATACCGGAAATTAAGTTAGATATACAACATATTAGGGAAACGCTGAACTCAGAATCACTATCTGAAGAAATGAAAATAACAACTAAAAAATCTTTAGAAGTACTTGAGTCCTATCCTTTAGGCCACTACGAAAAACTACTGACAGCATATAAAAATAGGACTACGAAAGCGGAATCTTCTAGAAAACAAGAAGCAAGATGCCAATCAATAGTTGATCAAATTAATTCTGTCAGTGCCAGGTACGATGCATTGATAGCTGATTTAAAAAAATAATTAATAAATTTTATGGTTGAAAAAATAAAAAGTAAAAATGGGGACAAAGAAGCATTGGAAGCCAGACTTAGAGATCTAGCTGAGCAAGATAGGCTATCACTAGAAAGAGATGAAGATCTAAAGAAAAGACTTGCCGAAGCACAAGCTGCCTTAGCAGTAGCGACCGGAAGTGGTACAAAAAAAACTAGGCGTGTGAAAGCAACAACCCCGTTTGACTTGTCTAATGCAGATATACGAAACACGCTGCCACCCGTCGAGCCTTCGACAACCAGTCGTACCAGGCGAAGAAGGAGAAAGGGTAATAAGAAGGAAGTACACACAACGAACCCTGCAGCAGCGACCGTAACTCCACCCATGGATACCAACAATGAAGCCCCAGATACCAAGAAAGCCACTGTGGAAAGTCCAAAAAACCAAGTAGAGAATTTCATATCTGAATTTAATCTGGGCACTTTGCTTCCTATTGAATTTCAAAATTTAACTGAAGGTCAAAAATTAAAAGTAGTTACAGATCTTAAACGCCGAATTGTGGACTTAGTAAAGTCCGATGCCCAGACTCAATACTCTGAGGAGTTAAAGCAAAGGGTGCAAAAAGATACAAACTTTGCAAAAAAGGCTGTAGGCGCCGTAGCAGATTCTGTAAAAAAGGATTCAGAGATAAGGGCATTGGAGAAAAAAGCTTTTGAAAAAATCCGCGACACTGACGAAGGGAAAAAGATTATTGCGGAAGATTTAGCAATACTTACCAAAAGGGTAGAAGAAAGAAATATTTATATAGGAACTAATGGAAAACCAGAGATATTGTATGTAAATACTCTCGATGTTCCAAATGTGACTAGTCAAGAATCTGCACTTATAGCAAATTTCAATCAAAAGGCCACCGCTTTCGCCGAGATGCCTTATGAATGGGGTCAGGAAGAAAAAGGAGTGGGGGTAAAAATTAAAGGAATTAAAGTGGTCAGTAATAATAAGAAGAATTATGAAAAAGCCAAGAAGGAGTATGAAAAAGCCAGAGCAGAAATTTTAGAAATAAAAACAAGCAGAGAGACAACCGAAGAAAAAGGCAAAGCGATGCTTAGTGTAATGGAAATAGATTGTGTAATAAAAATGGAACAACTTTTAAATACTCATCCAGAATTTGAAAAAGCATTGAGTGACCTTTCGAAGAACCCTGGCGCCAAAGATTTAATAAAACAAGCTGGTAGTATCTTAAACACATTCACAGGGAAGAATTTTACAAATAGAATTTTAATAGGTGGTGGATTCATCGCCAGAATTGGTGCCAAAGGCGCAGCAGTCCTGACTGGAATATCAGGATTAACGCTTCTAGGTGGAATCACTGCCGGCGGAGTTATTGGAGGCATAAGAGGACACATCCGTGGTAAAGAAACTCTACAAACAAGACAAAAGCAAGCAAGATATGGAACAGAAGATATAAGTAAAGAAAAAGTTGTAGTAACTGATGCTGAACATTTAGCTAAAAAGTTGGATAACTTAGTCGCAGAGATACAAAGTTTATTTGATAAAGGTGATTCTAAAAATGGAGAGAGGAAACTCGCCTTGCTTAATACAAGGATAGAACACACTCAAGGAAAGATAGAGAAAGGACAAGTAAACTTTGGAAGTACAAAGTCTGCATTAATGAATCAGTTTAATCTAGTCAGTAGTTTAAATAATGCATTAGTCATTAGAGAGACAAACACTCTACAGGTAAATAAGGTAGAGAAAGAAAGAATTGATAAATGGCTTGCCAAGGTTGGGGGGATGATTGCAGAAAAAACTTCTTCAGCGCAAAGCTCCTTTATAAAAAAACAAATGTGGATAGGTGCAGCTTCAGGCGCCACGCTGGCTACTGGGGGTTATGTTCTAAGATGGGTAGGGGAAGGGATGGGCTGGTGGGGTAATAATGCAAACATTGCAAAGGGTCCTGGAACTGACACATCCGATGGATTTATAAAACGTGCTGAAACTTGGCTAGGTAAAATTTGGGGACAGAAAAATCCTGAGGCGCCCACAGGAAGCAACATGGGAAGATTATATAATGCAGTAGATAAATTACGTGGTCATCAACCTGAATCAGCTGATTCTTTAACCCCAACTACGCCAGCTACACCACCAGAAGCGCCTGCAACTAGAGAACCCGTAGCTCCGGCAACATCTGAACCTAGAGTCCCAACAACTCCGAGTGTTGAAACCCCACCTGTAGCTCCTCCAGCTCAAGGTCTCAAGGTCAATCCTGATTCCATAGTACGTAAAGATGAGGGAGTAACTCATGCATTTTTGCGACAGCTTGAGAAAAATCCAAAATTAGCAACCGACTTAGGATTTACTGGAGACGTAAATGATAAACCAGCACTTCGCTTATTTACTAAAGACCTGGCTACTAGAACTGGCTACATCGGAGAGGGCGGAGAAGTCCGAGTAGCATACCCAGATAAAGTAGGGTATGAACTGACAGCAGAAGACGGAAAGCCAGTAGTGACGGAAAAGAGTTTAGATGGAAAAATAACTGACACAATTCACAAAGACGGAGATAAATTTGAAACAGAGAGAGAAGCATACGAGTATCAATATAACAAAGGTGAAACCGCAGTGCTAAAGAATGCACCCGTAGAGGCAGAAGTTACAACCTCTGTTCACCCTGGAGTTGGTGAAGACGTTATGAAAAATGTAACTTTTGACCAAGTACCGGATGCAAAGAATGATGCCTTATTTAAAGGTGTGACCTTCGGGGAAAATACAGACCTTTCACACGAAGAAGTGGTGCGAGGAAAATTGGAAAAGGACTACGGAGCTGGCATCACGGAAGAGCCAAAGGCCCCTAGTCGAGCAGAAACTGCAACTCCTGACACTGTTTCTCAACAGAAAGCAATTTTACAAAACCACCCAGAATTTTTAAAAAATCCTTACAACCTACCTGAAGAAAAGCTAGTAGAGACATTAAGAGTTAGTCAAAGAAACGCGGATTTTCTTTTCGGAAGTCATGATTCACCCAGTTGGAGGAGTGTAAGCAGGATGCGTGCTAGCAAAGTTATGACGGCTGGGAACAAACTTGTGACAGATTATCTAAATTTAATTCAAAACTTTAGCCAAGGCCTCAAACCACAAGGTTCAAATTGGTTAATATTTCGAAAAGCAGAAACAGTGGAGCAATACATTGCGCGAGGATTACAAAAAATCACAGAACTGGGGCAACTAGAAGTATTTGAATCAAGCTTAAGAAAATAACTCTATCCTGACTTAAAGGATATCTATCAAGCTAATTATTTAACAAATCTCAGCAATGGGTGGTGTGAAATTGCGTCAATATTATGCTTGACATTTAGACACAAATATGCTATACTATATAAGAATTCGGGTTCGATTACGTTTGGTCGATCCCACCAGCCTTTTGGAGGGCACCTTGAGAACAAAGATATTTTACATCGCGGTTTGTGTGTTGCTCGGACTCGTTTCTGCGACGATCGCGTCGGCGCAGGAAAAGACCCTCGCGGACGCAGCCATGCCGTCCACCGTGCTCTTCGGTGATGCGGTGAATTGCTTGGTGGGAGCGGCGCAAGTTCTCTCACCCAAGGACGCGGCCAAGTTCTGTGAAAACGTTCGCAGAGAAGAGGCCGACAGGGCCAAGGCGGCGGCGAAGGCTGCTGCCGACGCCGGGAAGGTGAACTTCTGGGACTGCATGCGACTCGGCATGTGCCCAGACAGCTACGGCCGTAGCTATCGAAGCTACGGCGGTTACGGATACACCCAGCCCTACAACGGCGGAGGCGGAGAGGTCAGATCATACAACCCTCCCTCCAACCGGCCGACGTCGGCAACGGGAAGAGCCCAGCCGCGCCGATAGAAACCCGGAACGTTCGGGTTTCAAGAAGAAGGACAGCGTCGTTTGCAGATCTCGGAGATCTCTGCAGGCGGCGCTGTTTTATTTTATGTGGATTTAAAATAAGTGTTGGAGTATATTGAATATATGCCGACAGAAGAACATTTAACAGGACTCAATAACGAGCAGAGAGAAGCGGCGCTTCATATGAAGGGTCCGCTTTTGATTGTGGCAGGGGCGGGGGCGGGTAAAACCAAGACCATAACCCACCGCATAGTGAATTTAATAAAGGAGGGTATCAGCCCCAATAAAATTCTTGCCGTAACCTTTACCAACAAGGCCGCCAAGGAAATGCGGGAACGTGTGATTGCTGAAATTGCGAAAAACGCCAAAGGTCAGGATACGATACCCTTCGTCAGCACATTTCACTCCCTAGGAGTCTATATAATTAAGGAAAATGCAGGACTTCTGGGGCTTACTAAGTATTTTACAATCCTGGATGAATCGGATTCTATTTCCATCATTAAAGACACAATGAAAGAGCTCGGCATAGACCCGAAACAATACGAACCAAGGAAAATAAAAAGCATCATCAGCCGAGAAAAGGGTAAATTTATACATTTAGCAGACTATACCGAGGGCGCTCAAAGCCAGATGGGTAGAATAGTGGCGCAGGTATGGAATTTATATGAAAAGAGAAAGGGGAAAGAAAATTCGCTTGACTTCGACGACCTCTTGCTCAAGGCCACTAAATTACTGAAGGAAAATGAAGAACTGAGGAGAATTTATCAGGAAAGGTGGCAATATGTCCACATTGATGAGTACCAGGACACCAATGAAGTGCAGTATCTAATGTCCCGCCTCCTGGTAGGGGAAGATAAAAACATCTGCGTGGTCGGAGATGCGGATCAGAATATTTATTCTTGGCGCGGAGCAAATTTGAAAAATATTTTAAATTTTGAAAAGGATTACCCGAATGCCAAGATAGTTCTACTCGAAGAAAATTATCGTTCGACAAAAAACATACTAGAAGCCGCAAATGAAATAATAAAGAAAAATAAATATCGCCCGGACAAGAACTTGTTTACAGAAAATAAAGTAGGGGAGAAGATTTCTATCTATGAAGCAATGGATGAAAACGACGAAGCTGACTTCGTCGCCACAAAAGTTCTGGAAATGATGGATGGGCCCGGAGCCAGAGATGATTTTTTTGATGGTGACGATGCGAAGCAGGATATCCTAAAAAAAAACATTTCTGGCTCCGCACTAAACTTGAGTGAAGTCGCGGTACTTTACCGTGCCAACTTTCAGTCCCGAGCGCTCGAAGAGGCGATGCTCCGGTACAACGTCCCATACCAAGTTCTGGGGGTTAAATTTTTCGAAAGAAAAGAAATAAAGGATACACTTGCATATCTCAGGGCCGCTTTGAATCCGGAAAGTTTGTCGGACATAAAAAGAATAATAAATTTCCCAGCGCGAGGTATCGGCAAGGTAACTCTGGCCAAGATCTTTGCCAACGACATGGAGGATCTACCAATAAAAGCAAGAATAAAAATAAATAACTTTTATGAATTGTTGGCGGAAATAAAAAATAAAATACAAAATGAAAAAGCAAGTGATGTAGTAAAGTTCACCGTAAAAAAGTCTGGCATTGAAGCGGAACTTTCGGCTGGTAATGAAGAAGAAAAGGAGCGACTAGAAAACATAAAGGAGCTTGCCACTCTTGCGCTCAAATACGACAATTTGCCAAATGGATCAGGAATTGAAAGGCTTTTAGAGGATGCGGCGCTAGCTTCAGATCAAGATTCTTTGATAGAAAGAGGAGAGAGAAAAGAAGGGGGTCGCGCTTCAGATGACACTGCGCGACCTGATTTTGCAAAATCAGCCGTGAAACTCATGACCGTGCATGCATCGAAGGGGCTCGAATTTAAATATGTTTTCGTTACCGGGCTCGAGGATGGACTTTTCCCACACCAAAAGCATGGTGAGACAAAAACAAATGAAGACAGCGAGGAAGAACGCCGACTCTTCTACGTGGCGCTCACTCGAGCCAAAGAAAAATTGTTTTTATCCTTCGCAAACTTCCGCACCATCTTCGGCTCGCGCAATATAAATGCTCCGTCAGAATTTATTAGCGACATCCCAGCAGGCCTAATGGAAAAGGAAGGTGAGAAGAATGGAATAAAAACTATTTATATATGACAATAAATAAAACTTACAGAGCAAAAAAATCCCTAGGGCAGAACTTCTTAAAGTCAGAACTCGCGCTCCGGAAAATTATCGAAACGGGAGAAATAAAAAAGGAGGATGTGATACTCGAAATAGGGCCAGGAAAGGGAGCACTGACAGAAAAACTCTTGGAACATGCCGGACTCGTGATTGCAATAGAAAAAGATTATGAACTTTTTGAATTACTAAAAATTAAATTTAAAACACAGGTAGAGAATAATACTCTTGTACTAGTACGTGATGACATACTAGAATTTAAAATTGAAAGCTATAAGCTACGAGCATCGGGTTATAAGCTAATCGCGAATATTCCTTACAACATAACTGGAGCAATTTTAAAAAAGTTTCTAACCGCAGAGCTTAAACCAGAGCGCATGGTACTCCTAGTCCAGAAGGAGGTAGCAGAAAGAATAGTGGCGAGACCCGCCAGAGGACGGGCGGGCGGCAAAGAAAGCATCCTTTCAACTTCAGTGAAAGCATACGGCACACCCAAGGTGATAATGAAGGTACCCAAGAGGTATTTTTCACCCGCGCCCAAAGTTGATTCCGCTATTATCGTTATTAAAAATATTTCGAGGAAGATTTTCGAGGAAAATGGAGTAGACGAGCAAAAATTTTGGGAAATTGTACGGACGGGCTTCGCTCACAAGAGGAAAAAGCTCTCTGGGAATTTAAAAGGGCTCATTCCAGAAGAGATTTTAGTTAACTTAGGGAATAAAAGAGCCGAAGAACTGACACTTTCAGACTGGATTTCACTTGCAAGATAGTTGAGTAAAATAGTTATCAACAAAGACTCAATAATCCCCTCTAAAATTACGGCTTTTACTTTATAAAAAGTGGTATATGGATTACCATATAACAATGGCACTCGGACATCAAGCAAATTCATTGCTTGTGCTCCTCGTTTATTGTTATAATTAAAGAATAACTAAATTAGATTGGTTAAAAAATAAAAGGGCACTTTTAACCGTTTTAGCGGTGGTATTTGTAATTTCAATTTTCTTCATAAAAACAAAATCCACCTTCCAAAATTCTCCTACTGACAGCGGGATCTCCGGCGGACTTACCTACAACACCTCTATCCTGAAAGATTTAGTAAATAAAGATACAGACGCTGACGGCGTACTAGACTGGGAAGAAGGTCTATGGGGAACAAGCCCTACTCAAAAAGATACAGATGCTGATGGCGTATCGGACAGTACGGAAATAGCTCAACTTAAGGCCCAAGCCAGAGGAAGTGCTGAGGTAGAAATAAGTGAGGAGAATTTGACCCAGACTGATAAATTCTCAAGAGAGCTCGTAGCCACTATGGCGGCCTTAAATCAAAGCGGAGAAATGGACCAAGCCACGATAGAGAAGCTAGGGCAATCTTTAGCTACACAAGTAGAAAACTCTCCTAGTAAAAAAACGTACGGTTCTTCAGATATTAAAGTAATAAAAGACACCAGCCTCCAAGCTGCAGAAAAATACAACAGTGCGATGCGCACGGTATATAGTAAATACGTTATAGTCAGTAGCCCTATTGATATCTTACAAGAATCTCTAACTGAAGATGAAGACCTGGACGGAAGTGTTCTAGAGAAATTAGATCCAATCATAAAACAAACACAGGGAATCATCAACGGGATGATAGCCATAGAAGTACCACAGAATCTGGCGCCATTTCACTTAGCCTTAATAAATGCCTTAGCGAACTTAAACGAAAATTTAAGCAGTGTGCAACTTGTAGACATCGACCCAATCATGGCATTTAGCGCCATGAGTCAATATGAACAGAATGCTACCTTACTAGAATTAGCAGCCACAAATCTTGAAAATGCACTTGAAAAAATAGAGTAATTAACTCCTGAAAATAAAAATGATTTTTAGAAAAAAAATAAATCCAAAAATAATCTCCACGTCAATAATTATTTCAATAATGGTGCCTAGTGTTTTGTTTTTTTCACCGCAAAAAGCAGGTGCCATTGTCTCTACAAGTGGATATATTATCGATTCTTTCGCTCCTCTTATTTATAGCACTGAGACGGTAAACACTATTCAAACTACAACTCAAACAGGAATTCAACTTAAAGAAATTGCAAAGGAGGTCTTTAGGGAAGTATTGAAGAATTTAGCTAAGAGAACTTTGAATAAAATGACAGAGAGCACTATAAACTGGGTTAATACCGGATACAGCGGAAGACCGCTTTTCTTAGAAAATCCTGAATCATTTTTTAAAGACATTGCTAAATACGAAGTTAAGAATTTCGTGGACACTATTGGTTATGATTCTCTCCGCCTACCTTTCGGTAAGGACCTAGCATTAAATACTATTTACACTTACAAAAGACAATTCGAAGAAAATGCGCAGTACAGCTTGAGTAAGGTTACCAACGATCAAGATTATTTAAATAGTTTTAGAAATGATTTCAGTGTCGGGGGATGGGATGGATTTTTATTAAACACACAGTATCCACAAAACAATCCAATAGGATTCCGAATGCTTGCAACAGAGGAGCTAGCAAGGAGACTAGAAGGCACATCTCAAAATGCAGCACAAACAATAAATACAAAATTGGAGCAAGGAGCAGGATTTTTATCTCCTCAAACATGTCCATCAAATCCTAAATACGATACTCTCAAAAATCAATTCCAGCAACCTAAATTTAAATCAACTTTAGAATACTTACCTGAAACTAGGCCGGAAGGACAAACTGAAGAAGAATATTATATTCAATTTAATAAAATGGTTTCCGCTGAACAAACTGAGTGGGAAAAGAAAAATGGTTGCCCAGGTGGGCTCTTCGATACTACGCCTGGATCAGTAGTGGGGAATCAAATAGCAAATGCATTAACTACTGGACAAAGGCAAGGTGAGCTCGCGGTGGCAATGGGTAACAGTGTTTCTGCAATTTTAGATGCCATGCTTAATCAGTTGCTCAATAAAGGATTGAATGCCTTAGCAACCACAGAAAGTCCAAATCCTCCTCCACTCCCAGACGATTGGGAATACTTTGGCAATACCTTAGGTACCACTGAAGCTTACAACAGCACAACCTGGAACTCTGGACCAGATGAGGTAATAGTGCTAAGTCAATTTAAGCAAGAAGTAGAAAGAGATATAATGAACACTGAAATAGACATTGCATTGCTAAGTCAACTCGGTGCAGAATTAACCAAAACGTGGCAACAGATACGACAGCTTGATCAATGCGTACCAGGACCAGATATAAAATGGGATGACAGGCTGGAAGAGGAGAAGCAACGTAATGCTTCTAAGCTTTTAGAAAAAAGTGGTGACGACGACTTAAATGAAGCATCACGAGCAAGAGAAGCTATGAGAGAATTAAATTACGCTGTAACTTTCTTTAAAGACTGGATACAAAGCAGAATGTTGGAGGCATTACCAAATTCACCTGTTTATATAGACACAATACAGAGTATCGACTCACTATACCAGCAATCGACAGAAATAGTAGAAGCCAGGAGAAGGAGGACTGCAGCATTAGCACGACTAAAATCTATTCAGCTAAAATTAGCTTCATACTCTGTAGAGCCAGCGCCTGGCACTCCAGAAGAAACTACTCTCATCACATACAAAAAAGAATATAACGCAACAAAAATCAATAGCTCCAACTCACTTAGTATTGAAGACACTCGAGATCAGCTTAATACTGCGAAAGACAATTTGAAAGATATAGCAAGGATGACCGACCAATGCAAAACAGAGAGGACGGAAAAGGGATGGGGACCTGTTGACATTAATGGAAATGGAATAAGCACAGGAATAGATAGTAGTGGAAGGACCGGCACAGAAAAGCAATT
>Ga0209542_10008404_pt1 | contig 19313 bp, 17 predicted proteins | sample RifCSPhighO2_01_FD_184028 | JGI IMG/M metagenome (GOLD analysis project Ga0209542, IMG submission 184028) | Soil microbial communities from Rifle, Colorado - Rifle CSP2_plank highO2_0.1 (SPAdes) (version 2) | ecosystem: Environmental > Terrestrial > Deep subsurface > Rock core/Sediment ...
GTCGCGCGCGACGAAGTATGGAAAGAGATCCAGCAGCGAGAAAAAGACGGCACCCTCACCGAAGACGACAAATTCGCGCTCAAGGAAGAGTTGCAGAAAAAAGTGGATAAAGCGAATGAGGACATGGAAGCGGCGTTCGAAAGTAAAGAGAGGGAAATGAGTTCGTAAACGTCATGCTAACGGCCTTATTGGTGATAGCGATCCTTGTTCTTCTCATCGTCGCGCATGAGTTGGGACATTTTATTGCCGCGAAAATATTTGGCGTGCGGGTGGAAGAATTCGGTGTCGGATATCCTCCGCGCGCGTTTATCTTCGGAAAAATAGGGGATACCGAATACACACTCAATTGGATCCCGTTTGGCGGATTCGTGCGCCTGTATGGTGATGAAGGAAAAATGGAGCACGGTCGCGGTAGCTTGGTAGATTCGCCGCGATGGAAGCAGGCGATCATTCTTGTTGCGGGTGTCGCGGCGAATGCAGTCGTGGCGTGGATACTTTTTGCAAGTGCGCTGCACCTGGGCGTGCCGCAGCCGGTACAAGCGCCTGAGCCGGGGGAGAAAGCGCAGCTTATCGTCTCTAGCGTTGTTCCCGGCTCGCCGGCAGACGCCGCTGGCCTCAAGCCTGGCGACGAGATCGTTGCTATTGAGGACGGGAGAGGTGAGAAACTCATAGTACTTACACCGACGTCGATCGTGGATTTTGTAAAAGAGCGGGGAGGGAAGCCAATACAGATTACATTCTTGCACGCAGGTAGCACGTCGACGGCGATGCTTACGCCCGCCAACGCCGTCATTCCCAACGCCGCCGGGCGTCCGGCGCTCGGCATCGCGCTTGTGCTTGCAGTAAATCGCTCACTGCCCTGGGGCGAATCATTTCAGCAAGGCTTCAAACAAACGATACACGCATTCAAAACGGTAGGCAGAGATCTCTGGACGCTTGCCGGAGGCGCTGTGCGCGGAGCCCCGAACCTCGAAGAGGTCGTCGGGCCAGTCGGGATCGTGAGCTACGTGGGCGATGCTTCGCGAACTGGGCTGGGGTCGGTCCTGCTCCTCGCGGCGCTCATATCGGTCAACCTCGCCATCATCAACCTCATCCCGATCCCGGCGCTCGACGGTGGCCGCCTCCTCATACTCGCTATCGAAGCAATAATGCGTCGCGATGCACCGCGCTTGGCAATACAACTTCTCAACGCGCTCGGTGTCGGACTCATCGTGCTTCTCATGTTTGTCGTCACCTACAACGACATCGCTCGGTTGGTTGCATAAAAGTGATAGCGGCCACCGACAGAGTCGACGACCGCTTTCGCCTCGCTTTTCAACTGTTGACGAATTGAGCAGTGTAGAACGACTGCGTGGGGTGTCAAGTTTTGCATTTGCGCGGGAGCGCGTACAATGCTCACACCATGCGCCAATCCAAGCTCTTCACGAAAACTCGGCGCGAGGCGCCCAAAGACGAAGTCGCAAAGAACGCGCAGCTCCTCATTCGTGCGGGGTATATCCATAAGGAAATGGCAGGCGTATATTCATACTTGCCGCTCGGGCTTCGAGTCCTCAAAAAGATAGAGAATGTTATCCGCGAAGAAATGAATGCGATCGGTGGGCAGGAAACCGCGCTTGCAACGCTGCATCCGAGCGAGAATTGGAAGAAGACCGGTGGGTGGGATGGGGTAGATGTGCTGTTCAAAATCCAGAGTCGCACTGAGAAGGAATACGCGCTCGGGCAAAGCGAAGAAGAAATAGTGACCCCTATTGCGCAAGAGTATGCTTCGTCGTACAAAGATCTCCCCGTCGCGATCTACCAGATCGGGCAAAAGTATCGCGATGAGCTGCGCGCAAAAAGCGGCATCATGCGCGGGCGGGAATTTGGCATGAAAGACATGTACAGCTTTCACGAGACACAGGAAGATTTCGACCGCTTCTACGAGATCGCTAAGAAGGCGTATTTCAAAGTCTTTGCGCGCTGCGGACTCACGGCCAAAGTCACAGAAGCATCAGGGGGGGCCTTCAGCGAGAAATTATCATATGAATTCATGGTGCTCACTGATGCTGGCGAGGACGATATCATCTACTGCTCTGAATGTGCGCATTGTGCCAACGTGGGGGTATCGAAAGCTGCTGAAGGCGATATGTGCCCCAAATGCGGCAAGGGCAAGCTTGCCAAGGCCCGCGCGGCGGAGGTAGGCAACGTGTTTGATCTCGGAGTGAAGTATCCCAAAGCGTTTGATTTCACGTACAAAGACAAAAACGGCGAAGCAAAGTCTCCGATCGTCGGCTGCTATGGCATCGGCACGACACGCCTCATGGGTACGATCGTGGAGGTGCTCTCGGATGAAAAGGGGATCGTATGGCCAAAGGTGGTAGCGCCGTTTTCCGCGCACCTGATCGCGATCTCGGGGAGCAACACGGACGTCGGGGCAGAAGCCGACCGGCTGTACGAGCTCCTTTGCGAAAACGGAATTGAAGTCCTCTACGACGACCGCGATCTACGCGCCGGGGAGAAATTTGCCGACGCCGACCTTATCGGCATTCCCGTGCGCGTTGTCATATCGGAAAAGACCATCTCTGAAGGCGGGTTCGAAGTTTCAAGCCGCACCAATGGTGAGACTGCGATGGTGCCGGATAGCGACATAGTAGAGCGGTTGCGAAATTAGTGTACAGGTATGGGGTTCATGGAGACGCTGCGCACATATAAGGACCGCATTCTTGGGCTGTTCTCCAATGACATCGGAATTGATCTGGGGACCGCCAACACGCTCGTGTATGTCAAAGGCCGCGGTATCGTCATCAACGAGCCCTCCATAGTGGCGGTGAATCAAAAGACAGGACAGGTGGTAGCCGTGGGCACCGAAGCAAAGCAAATGTTGGGCCGCACCCCAGCGCATATATTGGCGGTGCAGCCTGTCGTTGACGGAGTCATCTCAGATTTCGAGGTCACTTCTGAGATGCTCGCGTACTTGATCGGCAAAGCGCAGGCAGGGCATACCAAACTGCTCGGGCCGCGCGTCGTCGTTGGCGTGCCGTCGGGGATCACTTCCGTGGAGATGCGGGCGGTGCGAGATGCAGCACGCTCCGCCGGAGCGCGCGAGGTGCACATTATTGAAGAACCGATGGCAGCCGCGATCGGGATCGAGCTTCCGGTGCATGAGCCGCGGGGCAACATGGTCGTTGATATCGGGGGAGGGACGACCGACATCGGCATCATTTCGCTTGGCGGGCTCGTGAACGCGCGCAATGTGCGAATCGCCGGCGACAAATTCAATACCGACATCGTGAGTCACGTGCGCAACGAGTTCAAGATGCTCATCGGGGAGAAAACCGCAGAAGAGACGAAGATCGCGATCGCCACCGTCACTCCGGGGCGGCTTCCGCTCGAGGTCATCGTACGCGGGCGCGATCTCGTGACGGGGCTGCCACGCGAGCTGCGCGTGACGGATCAGGATATTCGCAATGCGATCGGCCACTCGATCGAGGAACTCGTTGAATCCGTTAAAGAGGTATTGGAGACAACACAGCCCGAGATCGTCTCCGATGTAATGCAGCGTGGCATCTACTTGGCTGGCGGCGGCGCCCTGATCCGGGGCATTCCGGAATTTCTCACAGGCGCGCTTGGCGTCGCGGTTATCGTCGCTCCCGATCCGCTCACTGCCGTGGTGCGTGGCACCGCGATAGTCTTGAACGATCTCGACGCATACCGCGACGCCCTTCTCAAATCTGACGATGAACTGGTCCCCACAGAATAGCCCCTTCGTATGAAGCGCACGTTTACATACCGCCCAGCAACCGGCGCAAGCACAGGGCGCCGCCGCCTTCTAGCGACGACTGCGCTCGTCGTATTGGTATTCGTCATCGACCTTGCCTCGGGCGGCTCAATACGACATCAGCTGCGCGGCGTCGCCTCCATTGCCTCGCAATGGACATCGCGGGTGGGAAGCTCGATCAAAGGAGCAGGGATATTTTCTTCGCGCGCGGCGCTCGAGGCGCAAAACCGCTCGCTCACGGAAGAGCTCTCGCAATTCGAAGAGCGCGCGGCGGGCTACGATGCGCTTAAAGCGGAGAATGCACAGCTTCGGGCACTCCTTAATCTCGTGCAAAGTACACCAGGGCAGGGGGCTGGGGTTACCGCGCCCGTAGTTTCTTCTGTTCGCTCCTCACCATATGGGACATTTCTTATCGGGGCGGGAAGCGCTGAGGCAATAGCGCGTGGCAGTCTTGTGCAAACAAGCGGGGGATTTGTCGTAGGCTCGATCAGTGACGTCGGCGCACACACGGCGCTTGTCTCGGAAGTTTTTGCGCCGGGCGCATCCATAGAAGCGGAAGTGGCGGGATCCTCTATTCTTGCGACAGGAAGTGGGGCAGGCAATGCACGCGCAGAAGTCCCGCGCGGTATCCCGATCTCCCCTGGGGATACTGTAGTAGCTTCACAGCTCGGACAACGCCCAATAGGGATCGTTGGCAAGGTGGCATCAAGTACGGGGAGCGCCGTGCAAACTGTCTACATACGGCTTCCCGTCAATCTCAATTCACTGCAATATGTCTATATTGTACCAATCAGAAACTAGTATACGCCTTGCCGTGGCGATGATCGGCATCATCAGTGCCTTCTTTGCGCCATGGTTTGTGCCGGCTGCGTGCATCGTATTCTTATGCATTTGCTATCCTGCTTGGGAAGTACTACTGATCGCGCTCCTGATGGACCTTTTGTGGCTTCCTGGCGCGGGATTTTCCGTACCCTATTTTCTTGTCGGTAGCATTGCACTGGTGTGGTTGTGCGCGCCGCTGCGATCGCAATTTCTGAGCACCTGATTAAAAAGCCCAGCTGCTTCGTTGCGGAGCCTCGCGGGCTCGTCGTCGTATTAGTCATACGCCTCCTCGCCCGCCTCTCCGCGCCTCGCATCTGAAGCTTTTTTAACAGGTGCTAGAACAGCAAGTTGATAGAGTATAGTAAAGATATGGGACTCTTTTCTCGAAAGCGACAGGTACACGAGATCGCGCCCGATGAAATATTTCTCGATTCATCAAACTTACCAGGCCATGAGACAAGCCAATTCGAAGGCCGAGTAGTCGCGCCGCTTTCGCAGCGTGCGATCATCGCATTCGGTATCCTTTTTTGCCTACTCGTCGCGGCCTTTGGCGTCCGCGCGTTTAGCCTTGAAGTGCGCAACGGTGACACGTATGCGGAGATCTCGCGCAACAACACTCTGCAGCGCTCGCTCCTCTTTGCCGAGCGCGGACTGATATTGGATCGTGAAGGCTATGAGCTTGCTTGGAATCAGGCATTACCTGAAGCAGCAACCTCGACCTCACCTCAGGATCTGCCGCAATTTCCGCTTCGCACCTACACACGTTTGCCGGGGCTCTCCCACGTCCTCGGATACATTCAGTACCCGAAATCTGACAGGGAGGGAAATTGGTGGCGCGAGGAATTCATCGGTGTCTCGGGAAGCGAGCTTGCCTTTGACGAGAAATTGCGCGGGGAGAACGGAAATAGAATGGTCGAAACAAATGCGCGGGGAGATGTCGAGCGGGAGAACATCATTGCTCCAGCCCAAAGGGGCCAAGATCTGAGGCTCACTATTGATGCCGACGTACAGAGCCACCTGTACTCTATTCTGAGCGCTCACGCGAAGAGCTTAGGCTACGTAGGGGGTGCCGCAGCTATCATGGATGTGCACACCGGTGAGCTCCTCGCTTTGACGAGCTTTCCTGAATACGACAACAATGCGTTCACTGAAGGTGACTCTGCCGTCGTACGCGCTGCGCTCTCGAATCCCAATACACCACTTCTCAACCGCGCGGTGAGCGGCCTCTATACACCCGGCTCTATCGTGAAGCCGATGTTCGCGGCAGCCGCACTCAACGAAGGCATCATTTCGCCCGAGAAGAAGATCCTCTCGAAGGGCGCTATTACCATCCCAAATCCCTATGATCCTTCGAAGCCCTCTATTTTTCGCGATTGGACTGCGCACGGCCTTGTCGATATGCGAGAAGCGATCGCGGTTTCATCCGACGAGTATTTCTACACGGTGGGCGGTGGGTATGGGGGGCAGCAGGGTCTTGGCATCACCAAGATAGATGCGTACTCCAAAATGTTCGGTCTGGGCTCAACCACTGGCTTTATTTTTAACGGTGAGGCAGAAGGCGTTATCCCGACGCCAACGTGGAAAGCGCAAGTATTCGGCCCCGATGATCCATGGCGCATTGGAGACACCTACAACACGGCGATCGGGCAGTATGGTTTCCAGATGACGCCGCTGCAGGCACTACGCTTTACCGCTGCGATCGCCAATGGTGGGACGCTCATGACGCCGCGGCTTTCGACTACTACGCCCGAGCACAAGGTATCGGTAGGCATTCCGGACCAGTATCTCAAAGTCGCGCGAGAAGGTATGCGCCTCGCAGTCACATCAAACCGCAGTGACTCTACGTTGGCACTTTTCCGGATCGCCGGTATACAACTCGCGGGCAAAACGGGCACCGCGCAGGTAGGGGCGCGTAACCAGTGGGTCAATGTCTGGTCGGTCGGCTTCTGGCCGTATGACAATCCTCGATACGCATTTGCTGTCGTCTATGAGCGCGGACCCGGGGCAACGCCAGTCGGCACCGGCCACGGCATGAAGCCGTTCTTCGAGTGGCTGGTGGCAAACCATCCCGAATACCTAAATTAGTCGGGACGTGTGAGCTTGACAGAGAGTGATATTATCCGCATTGTTTGACCGGGCTGCACGTTGAAATACGCACATACATCATTAAACACAGGTGGCATCATGCCTCAGGCAATGAAGTGGACGCCTGAAGTCGTCATCGCGACGATTCAGAGTCTCCACCGCCGGAAGCGGCCGCTGCATTCCAGCTACATGCAGCGACACAATGTCACCTTATACGTGGCATCGTGCAAGCGCTTCGGCGGTTGGCCTCAAGCAATAACTGCGGCAGGTCTTGACTATGCCGCGGTGAGAGCCCAGCCCCCTCAAAAGGTCTGGTCGAAAGATGCGGTCAAGGAAGAAATTCTGAGACGGCATCGCGAAGAACTCACGCTGTCAGCAAGTGAGGTTCAGAAAGAAGACAACCGACTCACGTGGGCAGCTACAAAGTACTTCGGCAAGCGTGGGTGGAACAAAGCTCTTACATACGCCGGGCTCGATTATCGGGACTTCGACACGAGGATCATCTGGTCGAAGAAAACGGTCATCGAGGCAATCCTGCGACGGCGGGAGCAAAAACTGCCCCTAAATATGGCCGCACTCAGGATACCGGAACTGCGTTCTCTCCGACATGGGGCAGAGCATGTATTCGGTTCGTGGGAAGCAGCTATCAAAGCAGCCGGTCTCGACTACGCTTCCATCCGATTGAACGAGGGGTGGAATAAGAAGCGAGTGCTGAAAACGATTCGCAGTTTGAGATCAATTGGGGTATGGCTGAAAGGTTACTATATTCAGCAGAATCACCCGCACTTGTACTCTGCTGCGCGTCGCATCTTTAGTACATGGCCTATCGCCGTTCTCGTCGAACAAACTCTTGATCGTGCCGATGGCACTCCTGGTCGCAGAAAAGTTATGACGCGTGAGGTCGTGATCGAAATGATCAAGGCTCGACACCGCCAAGACCTTCCTCTCAACAGTGGAGCTGTCCACAGTACTGCAGTGTATAGCGCAGCGTTGCGAGCGTTTGGTGGTTGGCGAGAGGCGATTGCCGCAGCGGGTCTCGAGTATAAAGATATGCGTCTGGGAAGGGGGCAGAAGTGGACGCGTGAGACAGTAATCGAGACCCTCAAGCAAATGTACGCGAACAAAGAGCCGCTGAATTCCGGTGCCATGGGAAGTACCGGCATTTACCGGACCGCATACGTTCTGTTCGGCGGCTGGAAACAAGCGATTCTTGCCGCAGGACTTGATTACGAGAGTATCCGTCGTCAGCAGTGGAGTAGAGCCAAAACTCTGTGGACGAAGGAGCGGGTGCTTCGTGAGATTCGGGAACTTGCAGCGAAGTTCGTGCAGTTACGCCCCGGATCTTACTACACTCGAGGCTCTCTCCGCGCGCATCACGACAATCTCTATGGCGCGGGGAAGCGATTATTCGGCACTTGGGAGAAAGCCGTAATCGCCGCGGGCATCGACTACTCGAAGTACCAAGACCATTCGATGCGCCCGCCCTCTGTCGTATATAGCTCGCTACCCGGCAATCTCGTGTCCCTTCACGAGCCGGTGGGTGGCCCCGACTCCGAACTGACCCGCGAGGGTTTGCTCGGATCTAAAGACCCGGGCTTTGAGCGCGTAGAGGCCCGACAAGTGCTGATCGCACTTCTAAAACAAAACCATCTGAATCCTCAGATTGTCGAGCTTTTAGAGCGGGTCATAGCCGGGTATGACCTCGAAGATGATGAGTATGTGGCGGTGGCTTCGGCCATCAGGGAGCACCCCGAGCTGATGAAGCTCCTTGAAACGAACTAGCCCGCGACGGTCGATTGCCGCCGCGGGACTTTCTTAATGCCTTTGCTTTTTTTGTGGGTAGGGTACAATGCTTCCGCGCATATGATTTCTGAAGACACCAACTATCTGAGCAAGGAGAAATTTGATGAGCTCACGGCGGAGCTCGAGCATTTGAAGACCGTGCGAAGGCGCGAGATCGCCGAGCAGCTCGAGTACGCACGCTCTCTGGGCGACCTCTCTGAGAACGCCGAATACGAAGAAGCACGCAACTTGCAGGCAGCGACCGAAGACAGGATCCGCGTTATCGAAGAGCAGCTTAGCCATGCGCGCATCATCGAGCATCCGAAAGGAAATGCCGTATCCCTAGGCTCTGTCGTTACCATCCAAAAGCAGGGTGAGAAGGAAGAGCACACCTATGAGATCGTCGGCTCCGCTGAGGCCAACATGCAGGAGCGCAAGATCTCGCACCTCTCGCCGCTTGGCTCTGCTTTGATGGACAAGAAGCGCGGCGACACATTCGCATTCGAGACGCCTAAGGGCGCCCAGAAATATAAGATCGTGAATATTAAGTAGGGAAGTTGTCCACTTGACGCGTTTATTCAACAGCGTACGCTGAGGTCACTTATGCCCGGCAGGACAATTTGGCATTGCCTTGGTTGCGGTTCTACTCGTGCAGGTCAGGAAATTTCAGATCTCAACTTATGTGTGCTTTCATCAGATGTAACAGCGGCAGAAACTATGCCAAATTGTACTAGCCGGGTATGAAATCGAATGGCGGCTCTTCATTCGACAATCTCGCGCTCGAGTTCGTCCGCGTGACAGAGGTCGCGGCGATCGCGGCCGCCAAATGGATCGGGAAAGGCGACGGAAAGGCGGCCGACAAGGCGGCGGTAGATGCAATGCGCACGCAATTCAATACGATCGATTTCAAAGGCGAGATCGTTATCGGCGAAGGCGCCAAAGACGAATCGCATGAGCTCTATATCGGAGAAATATTAGGAACCGGCGAGGATCCGGTGGTGGACATTGCTGTTGATCCGCTTGAGTGCACGGACTCCGTTGCCAATGGCTTGCCCAACGCGCTTACCGTCATCGCGACTGGCCCGAAGGGGAGTTTGTATCACGCCGCCGACTCATACATGGAAAAGATCGCTGTTGGGCCCGACGCGAAAAGCGTGATCGACCTCGATGCGCCGGTTGCCGACAATATAAAGAAGGTAGCGAAAGCGCTCAACAAGGAAGTTTCCGAGATCATCGTCGCAACACTCGACCGCGAGCGTCACAGTGGCTTAATAGCAGAAGCGCGCGCCATCGGCGCGCGCGTGAGGCTCTTTTCTGATGGAGATGTCGCGATGGCGCTTGGCACTGCGCTCTCGCGCTCAAGTGTTGATATCCTGATGGGTATCGGCGGCAGCTCCGAAGCGGTTCTTGCCGCCGCAGCGATGCGTTGCTTGGGAGGGGAGTTGCTCTGCCGCTGGAAACCGAAGGATGAAAAACATATCAAGCGCCTCAATGACGCGGGCGTTACTGATTTCTCGACCATTTTCAAGTCGAGCGACCTTGCGAAGGGAGATGACATTAGCTTCACCGCAACCGGCGTCGTTTCGGGCCCGCTTGCCGACGGAGTGCTCTTCACCGCAGACGAGATAGTGACGCACTCCGTGGTGATGTCCACGGATCCGCGCACGGTTCGCTTTATCAAGACCAAACATTTCATGTAAAATAACCCCTATGTCACTTGCTGAGATCGCGAAGCAAATGGTCGCGCCGGGAAAGGGGATCCTTGCGGCCGATGAGAGCACCGGCACGATCGAGAAGCGATTTACTAAAATAGCAGTGCCCTCGACCGAAGACAATCGTCGCGCGTATCGAGAGATGCTTTTTACGACGCCCGGGTTCGGGGAATACATTTCTGGTGTCATTATGTACGACGAGACTATCCGCCAAAGCGCAAAAAACGGGAAAACGTTTGTTCAGATCCAGCAGGAAGCCGGCGTGCTTCCGGGCATAAAGGTAGATCAGGGTACAAAAGACATGGATGGTTCGACTACGCTCACCACAGGTGGTTCTCCGAATGAGAAGGTGACAAAAGGGCTTGAGGGATTGCCCGAGCGATTGAAGGAATATGCTTCACTTGGTGCGAAGTTCGCCAAATGGCGCGCAGTCATTACCATTGAAGGCACCGACCTTCCAACCGACGCAAACATCCGCCAGAACGCCAAAGACTTGGCGGCATACGCCAAAGCGTGCCAGGAGGCAGACATTGTACCGATGGTCGAGCCGGAAGTGCTCATGGATGGCTCGCATACGGCAGCGCGCTGCGCTGAGGTGAGCGAAAAGGTATTAACGGCACTTTTTGAGGAGCTTGCAGCCGCCGATGTCGCGATCGAAGGCACAATTCTCAAGACCAACATGGTCGTACCAGGAAAAGAAAGTGGAGAGAAGAAAACGCCCGATGAAGTCGCCGAGGCAACACTCGCACTGTTCAAGAAAATTCTTCCCCCAAATCTACCGGGCCAGGCATTTCTCTCAGGAGGCCAGAGTGAAATAGAGGCGACTGAAAATCTCAATGCGATGAACGCTCGAGGACCGCACCCATGGAACCTTTCATTCTCATACGGCAGAGCGCTTCAAGATTCTGCTCTCAAAAAGTGGGCGGGAAGTCCGGCAAACGTCGCTGCAGCTCAGAAGGTGCTAGCACATCGTGCAAAAATGAACGGCCTTGCGACTGAAGGAAAGTATTCGAAGGAGATGGAAAACGAGAGACCGTACTAACTCTGCCGGCTGTTAATTTTTCGATCAGATACCGCACGCACAGCTTTTTGATACGTGTCTTCAAATATCTTATCAAGTACATCGCTTACATCTGCGCAACTCTTCACAATTAGTCGAGCACCCTCAATGTATTCCAGACTCTTGTCAGGGCTGTAATCAACCGGCGGATCGAAGCCCATCATATAAGTATTAGCGGTTTGATCTGCGATTTTTACTAGTTTAACACTGCGACTTTTGCTGACCACTCGCTCCGCCTGCCATGATTTCCGGATCTTATTTGGATGTCCGGCGAAATGTGGCGGATCTGTGAGACCGTCCACGATTTCGGCGATTTCTTTCCCAAATCGTTTTCCGATTTGCTCAAGCGTTACATCAGTATCTTCAACGACATCATGCAGCCACGCCGCTGCAATTTCCTGAGCTGTTCCGCCTGATTGCTCCACAAGTTCAACGACGCGACGAGGATGCGAGATAAACGGATCCTTAGAAACATTCCTTAAAAATTGTCCAGCGTGTGCTTTAGTTGCGAATTCTTCCGCCGCTAGTACTACATTGTAATTAACAGTTTTCATTTTGGGGAAATACTACACTATGCGCGAACTCATTTCGAGCGACTGAACTGATCTCGCGCGCTCCGCGCGCGTGCCAGTGCGGTACTCCGCATCACGATTCGATTCCGTGGTGATTCTCTCGGGCGCGCGAGTACGCGCGCCGCCTGCGCCGAGGCTTCGGCGGGCAGGTCGGGCGCGCGAGTACGCGCGCCCTCGAACCCTCGCCCCGCCGCTTTCCATTCTTTCTTATTTTTCGCGGGGGGAATCCAAACAAAATTGAATGGGCGGCGGGGCGGGGCAAACGGCTCACTTCTTCCCATATGAGACCTCTAATCAGACATCAAGTTGAAGCGGTGGATAACTCTCTTTTCACATACGGCGTGCCGCGCTTGAGGACGGCGAGGACGCGGTGCGCAAGGTGCCGGGCGTTGGCGATCGTTGCCGGAGAGTAGTGTTTTCCCTCGGCGCGTTTCTTTTCGTAGTACGCCTTCAGTTCCGGATCGTAGCGCTGTGCGACTGAGGCAGCGATGAACAACGCTCGGCGCAGATATGGAGAACCACGCTTCGTGATCGCGGTGTTGCGCGCGAGACTCTTCCCGCTCTGCTTGACCTTCGGGTCGAGTCCAGCGTATGCGACCAGCTGCTTGCCGCCCTTGAAGCGCGTGGGGTCCCCGATCTCGGAGACGATGACCGGAGCAAGTTCGCCTCCGATGCCGACGATGCTCTGTGCAAGCGCGCGTTCGGTGTGCGAGACAAGGCCGGTGCCGTGCGAGTGCAGCAGCCGCGCGGCTCTCCGCAGTGCGTCCTCTGCCTCGGCGAGTGCGGCCTGCACGGCAGTCGTCTCCGGAAAGTGCTCAACGAATCGTTTGTGTTTGAGGTGCATCGTGCGCGCCATTTGCGAGAGGTCGCAGGCCGTGCGCAGGATGCGCGTCGCCGGCATGAGATCGTGTGGTGTGAGTTCTCGTCCCGCTCCCTGCAAGAGACACTTCCCAATGATCTCCGCGTCGTCGCGGTCTGTCTTGCGCTTGCGTATAGTCGCGCGTGTGAACTGTTTGGTGACGAGAGGATTGATGAGCTTGAAGGGAACGCCGCGTGCGAGGCAGGCACGTGCGAGATGGAGATGGTACTCGGCGGTTGCCTCGGAGCCGATGGTGATCTTCTTCTTCGGCAACGTGTCGAGAAACTGATTGATCGCCTCTGACGTATTCACAACGGTATATCGCTCTGCAACGGTTCCGTTCTTGCGCATGCGCGCGCCGACTAACTCTGCTTTGGCAACATCGAATGCAACGATTGATGACATACAAATACGTTTTGATTGTTAACGAGAGAGAAAAGAAAGAAGAAAGAAAAGAGAGCAGAGCTTCTCAAGCACTCCGTGCATACCGCTTTGGTATACTGCCTCCACGGCCACAGGCTTGTCGGTTATGCGGGGCGAGAAATCTCCCCCAACCTCTAATACGTGGCTGAACTGAAAGCCGGAGACGCCACATGCTCAAACTGATGGACATCTCGAAAGAGATTCCAAAGCCGTTGGTGGTGGTGCTCCGGCTTCAGTGTACGCGAGCGCAAGCGCGCCCGCTGGAATCAACGATACAAGCCGTTGGCTCGGAAGGAGTGAGCCGTTGAAATCCAGGAATCCAAAATGCAAATCCATTGCGGATGCCACGGGTTGCGAACAGTGCCTTTGTATTGGTGTTGAATTACTACCCGCCATCCGGCGGGCAGGTATCTCGCTAGGGCTCGTCCGGCAGTATCGGTGCGCCTACGGCGCTCATCCGAGTGGGGTGGGCGCACCCACCCCCCGCTCCATCGCGCTAGTGCTCCAAAAACCCTCGTTTATACTTAGTGCCTCGCGGTGCGTCCGTTCGCTTCGTCTTTGTATCAGTTTCAGGTTTGCTAGCGTGCAGCAGGTCTCATTTATCCGCCGCTCCGTTTGCGTTCGTGCCTCGGCTTTTGGAACCTCCTAGCGCGCTGCAGCTCCCCCCACCCGCGGTCAGTATTTCACTTCCACTTTATTGGTACATAGTTGTAAATCCGCTTGCGCGGGCCGGCCTCGGTCCAGCGTTCCCTAGCGAGATACCCTGCCCGCCGGAAGGCATCCATTTTATGCATGCGCCTGGCATACAGGCGCATGGGTCAGCCGCGCTTCTCGCGGCTGCGCGTCGTTTGTATTTCGCATTCCACATCCGATTTTCTGCCTCCTTGCATGCAAAAACCAAAAACCACTTTAGCGACAATGCCCGAGGCGCAAGTGCACTTGGTCCATACTCCCGTCCGCGTGCAAACCGCGCCGTCTCAAAGAGCAGATGAGACGGCGCGGGCTCCTTCACAAATAAAATTCTAGTCAGTGCACAAGTCGAGCACGAAGCCGGTTTAATTTTCCGGGTGTTCATCTGCGTATTTTTCCCACATTTGTAGTTCTTCGGGTGATGGAGGAGAGGTCCGCCTGCCAAACCGCCGATCTCGTTCGACAGACATCACGGCCGCATCGATCATCCACGGCGAGGTTCGAAGACGGCTTCGTCCGTGTCGTCTGTAAAGACGGTACGCTTCACGGTCGTACTCTTCTGGAGTCGCGAACTGCGGGTAACGCCATTTCTTCTCGCCTCCATCAGGAGTGTCGCTTTGCGCTTGCGCATCCGTGGCACCCGCCACTGCCCCAAGTGCTCCTGCACCAATAGCCGCACCGAGCGTCGCGCTGGCTGATTTTATAAACTTTCGCCTATCCATTCCCTTGCCACCTTCAGGATTTTTCATAGCAACTACTAGAAGACTGCGCTGTCAGAGTTGTTTACTTTTGAGTATGTCCAATTCTGATCTAAGAGTGTCGTTCTGCAGCTTCAACTCCTTAAGAGCTTCTACGATTGGCGCGATGAGCGAGTAATAATTGACATACAGAACACCGCCGTTTTCGACCACCGCTTCGGGAAATACTTTCTGCACTTCTTGCGCGATGACACCCATTTGCTGCTCTTGAGATATTGAGTGGTCTTTCCAAGTGAAGAATATTCCGTTAAGTTGCGAAAGTTTTGCAAGTGCATCCGGAATTGGAGATATGTTCTCTTTAAGTCGGACGTCTGACTGGCTGAAAGTACACGGGTTGGACCATAAGTCATATGACACTGCGGTAGCGACACCATGACAGAGGCCTCCACAATACTGGCCGAGGGGTGTATTAGCGAACGTACAGGCGGGATCAGGATTCACGCTGCCGAGAGTGTTCACCCATTGCGCGTTTCTACATGCTTGAACATAACAGCCCATCTGATTACCGCATGTCCCACCACCTCCCAATCTAGTAGCCCCTTCGGTGCAAAAAGCGGTATTAGTTGTATTGCATCCATAATAATCAGGTGAGAGAAGTCCCGATTGGTTACATACGCTCACTCCGGTCCCACCGACCCATTGACCTGCCTTGCACGTGAGCGTTGGCGCTACGACTATCATCGAACATCCGTATGTAAAACAGGTTGGGCCATATGTCGTACTTCCTTCAGGTTTTGAGACTCCATTGAGCGTACACGAGCCGCTGGTGATTGGTGACGGTGTCGAAAAGTATATGCCACACGTTTGAGGTCGCGCTGCCGACTCTGTCGTGCATGCTGTACCCGTAGCCAGGCATCGGGGTGTGCCGCCTGGCGTGTCCCGTGAGCATGACCACCCGCACGAGCCCCATACTCTGCAACTCGAGTCAGAGGCTGGGTCTGAAGAGATGCTCGGCGCTGGAGCGGGAGTCTGAATTAGTGGCAGCTCCTTGCACGACGTGTATTGATACGCATCGCCACCAGAGAGAGCGCCATTGTTACATGTGCGCGATTGACTTACCGTCATGCATGTATTGCCACTCGTGGGATTAGTATGCGAATAGAATGTTTTGGATGCGCCATGCTCGATGGTCGTGCCACTTTGCGAGCACGAATGGCCGCGCACCTGCACCGCCGAGGTGATGCTTGCCGAATTGTGCGCAGTATCAGTGGCAGAAACTTTGACGGAGTACGTGCCGACTTTGCTGAACGCATGCGTTTTCGTGAATGCGCGTGCTGAAGTCGGATTTGCGAATTGCTCGATCACGTCTATAGCCGACTCGTCGCCAAAGAACATTTGAATGGAGACGTCATCTCCCTCGGGATCAGTCGCTTTGACGCTCCACGTGCCTTGCTCATTGAGAAAGAGCGAGCCGGGGCCGGAAAGTTCAAGACGTGGCGCGTTGTTCTGTACTACAGTACGCACTTCACACAGCCACCCGCGGTGGCAGCCGCCCGCATCATTGCCGAGTGATGAGAGCGTACCGTTGCCGCAGGCGGGCTGCGTAATGGCAGGACATTGATAAACAGCGGTTGGTGTTGGAGGCGGTGTCGTTTGAGTTGTGGAGCAACGAGTGCTCATGGCCGCTCTCGTGCGTGCGCCGACGAAACCGTATCCATTATCATCGGGTGTGCCTGAACAGGTAATATTATTTCGGCATTGAAAGCGCTGTACTGCTAATTCTGTTGCACTGCCGAAGAATCCGGTGATTTCTCCGTATGTATAGTCTCCGGTATTCAAAAGGAAGCGCTGCAATTCCTCAACATCGCTCCCGCGCATACTGCGCTGCAGATTTCGATACGGACGAAAACACTGCGAATTGTTTGCCGTGCTTATGATATTCGCGGTGTCTTGTGTGGTGACTTGCGCGATTTGCTGCTTCAGCGTCTCGAGTTGCGCGAGAAGTTGTGCGATTTGGGTGCGGATTTCATCGGCCGTGAGCGCGGACGCCGCGATCGGCAGCACAAGTGCAAAACCAACCAGCATCGAGATAGCCGTTTTCTTCATGTGGTAATGATACACCCGTGGACGACCATGTCGGTCTACTTGTGTGAATACCCAACATTCATTGGGCACACACATTTGGCGGACTGATTAGCTTGTAATCGACGAGCGCTTCGTTCGGTGTTTTGCCGTTCAATCCGCAATGCTCTAGATCGTTGTACTCCATATTCCACCGACGAACTCCTTTTTGCAAATCGTTCAGTGATCGGAATGCGTGGTGTTCGTATAGCTTCTCCTGATCCTCTCGATGGCTCCTCTCCACGCGGCCGTTCTGTGCCGGTTTGCCCGGGTCGATGAGATAGTGAGCGATCCCGTTCACTGCGCAAAACTCGTCGAGCGCGTGTGGTGTCTTCACGATCATGTCGCCACGTCTGTTGGTGCCGAGATATCGGTTGGTGAAGGTTGAGTGGTTGTCGGTCTTCACGCCCGTGATGGGATACAGAAAACGAGCGATCACGTCCTTGAGAAATACGACCGAATGGTACGTTGACTCTTCCTCGAAGATGCGCAGATACCGCCACCGTGAGGCGTAGTCAATGGCGGTGTATTGAAAATATGGCTTGCCTCCGACGAGTCCCGGCACATGCTTCACATCGATCTCGACGAGCTCTCCGGGCTTCAGGGCGGCCTTCAGGTACTTGTACTTCACCCGCTTCACGCGATACTTCCGCACCAATCCTTCCGCCTTCAATATCTTTCCAACCGTCCGTTCATGGATACGTACCCCTTGTTTTTCAAGTCTCCAGTGGAGTTTGAGTGCACAGAGTTTCGTCTTCTTTCGCAGGGCGACGACGCCCTCTTTGATACCGATCGGTGTTTCTTTTGGGTTCGTCTTTGGTCTCGTCGACTTCGGCTCGAGTCCCTGTTCGCCGCCACGCTTGTATGCCGAAAGCCAGCGCTCGACGCTTCGCTTCCCGTGTGGGCAGACCTTCATTACTTCGCTGATGCTCGTTCGACCTTCGGCGATGGGGAGCACCCACCTGAGCCGCTCTTCCTTAATTGTTTCTGCCATATGGACTACCATCTCCCGACTTTAACGGGAACCGCCATATGTGTGTGCACATTACCAACATTCATTGACAACACACATAGATCGGCTATATTTAACATGCAAATGGCCACATAGGCCCCCGAGGAGCCCGCCGCAAGGCGGGTTCCGACTTTATGGCTTAGGGAAGAACTGCTGCACCGCGCTCACTATTTTCTTAAATTGTCCCTTCGGCAGTTTGTGCATATACCTCTGGAGCCGCTTCGCGCTGATGAGCCGGAGTTGAGAAAGAATTACTACTGAATTTCTGTCACCCACGGTAATCGGCACATAGTAGCGATTTTTCTTTTCGGTACGCGTGAGCGGCAAGACCCACATCACGTCACGATTGAATTTCCTGACGACGAGCACCGGCCGCTCGAATAGCTCGTTTGTTCCGTCCTGTTCAAATCCGATATTGACGCCGAGCGAGCACCACCATATTTCGCGCTCGTGAAATAGCACTTCGCGCTCGCCATCGTGCAGCTTTTTCTTCTGTTCATTCCAGCGGTCAAAATCCTTCGGTTGCATTCGCAGTATTGTACCAAAGGATTTTGCCAATTTTGAAACGCCCCGCCGCCCATTCAATAATTCAGAAACCCCCGCGAGAAAAATGAGGATGGGAATTCAGCGGCGGAGGCGGGGTGCGGCCCGCGCGGTACTCCGCGCGGGGGCGAGGGAGCCACCACGGAATCGGGGCGCACGATCAGGGTTGGAGCAACAGCGCACGCGGAGCGTGCGCAGTCAGTCAGGTACAAAGCCACCACGCACGCGGAGCGTGCGAGTCAGTCAGCGTTGGTGCTAAAATAGGTTCGAGCGGCGTTGTAGATACTCACAATAGAAGAGACAAGGTCGGTTTCGGATTGGTTTTCCGTTGCGGCAGCGACGGAAAACCAATGATTTGCGGGCACGCCGCGCGCTTCGCGCGTGTGGAGAGTGAGGTTCGCAAAATTCAAAAGCCGAAGATTTTTGGAGGGGATGATTTTTTGGAGGGGGAATGCGGATGCAGAATACAAATGCATAAATACATAGTGGAGTGCTTGTCCCACCCAACCCGTACGCGCACGATAGTCCATCCCTCGCCGTTTTTGGGGAACATTGTAAAACGGCGGGGATGGCTCCCCGAAATTCATTTCAGCAATGTATTGATCGGGATGTTAAAAACTTTTGCGAGTCGCTCCATTCCTCTTAATGATACATTTTGAACGCCGCGCTCGATTTGACTAATATAGCTCGGGTGTACGCCGATTTTCTTTGCAATGTCGCCCTGCGACATGCCGCGCTTTTTGCGCAGCTCCTTTACTTTCTTGCCAAATTTCTTTGATATGTCCATGTCTGGATATGGTAGCAATTCGCGCAGCATGATACTATATGGAGTAATAACTCTATGCGATATCTTCTCTACGCTCGCAAAAGCACCGATGTCGAGGACAAGCAGGTTATGTCCATCGAGGCGCAGCTCTTTGAATTGCGGACAATAGCAAGGCGAGACGAATTGGAGATCGTTGAGGAGTATGTCGAAAAGCAAAGCGCGAAAATGCCCGGCCGTCCCGTGTTTGAGGAAATGATGAAACGTATCGAGCGCGGCGAAGCTCGCGGCGTTATCTGTTGGAAGATTGACCGCCTTTCGCGCAATCCGGTGGATAGCGGACGTATCAGCTGGCTTTTGCAACGCGGCGTTATTCAGCAAATACAAACGCATGACCGCACATATCTGCCGCAA
>Ga0209542_10008405_pt1 | contig 19313 bp, 18 predicted proteins | sample RifCSPhighO2_01_FD_184028 | JGI IMG/M metagenome (GOLD analysis project Ga0209542, IMG submission 184028) | Soil microbial communities from Rifle, Colorado - Rifle CSP2_plank highO2_0.1 (SPAdes) (version 2) | ecosystem: Environmental > Terrestrial > Deep subsurface > Rock core/Sediment ...
AGAAGTGCTTTCGAAGTATTATGATAAGCTTGACGATGACAACAGAAAAAAAGTTCTTATTCACGAACTCCTGCATATCCCAAAAAACTTCTCTGGTTCTCTTCTTCCCCACAGGACTAGAAGCCGGCATTTAGGATCTCTGGCAAATAAACTTTTTAAAGAATACAAGCATAGCGTTTAGGTAGTAGCGTTTAGCAGGTAGTTATTCGAATGGCGAAAGACTAAATATGAACTAACCAACTATGATAACTATAATTCATGGCGATAACCTAACTAAGATAAGAGAGCATTTCCTTGAAGTAAAATCTTCGATGAAGAATCCTACGATGCTTGAGGGAGAAAATATAACCCTGGAAAATCTTGCAGAATTTTTTTCGGGAAACAATCTTTTTTTTGAAGAAAAAAATCTTATTATAGAAAACCTCCTGTCAAAAAATAAAAAAGGGAAGAATCTGGATGAGATAGTAAACCTTCTTAATAAAAATTCTAGAGAAACTGATATTCTTCTCCGGGAGGAAAAAGAAGTTTCTAAAAAAGCGACTGACCAGTTCTTGAAGGCTAAAATATATGAATATAAAATTCCAAAAATAATTTTTAACTTTCTGGACGGTATTTCTCCGGGTAACGGAGTCGCTCTCGTAAAACTCTTCCATGAGCTTCTCAAAAATACTTCCATAGAAATAATTTTATATATGCTGGTAAGACAGTTACGAATACTTATTGCACTTTCATCAAAAGAAAAGTCTTCCGAGTCTATTGATGAACTAAGAAAACTTGCGCCGTGGCAACGTGGGAAGCTTGAAAGACAGGTACGATTGTTTGGTGAGAGCAAACTTATCAGACTTTACAATAAGCTATTTAAGATTGACATTGCTTCAAAAACCGGAAAATTAAATATGCCCTTGCCTGCCGCCATTGACATGTTACTTCTTGATATTTAATAATTTAGGATATGCCACTTCTTAAGAAGACAATGTTTCGCGAATACGATCTTCGCGGGAGAGAATCGGATGATGAGTTAAACGACACCTCAGTCTACTTTTTAGGCCGCGGTTTCGGAGCATTTCTTAAAAAAAGAAATTTAATCGAAGTAGTTGTGGGACATGATGCACGCGCCACATCGGAAAGTTTTCACACCAATATGATAAAAGGTCTTACCGAATCGGGAATTAACGTAACGGATATTGGCACGGTTACAACTCCTATGAGTTATTGGTCACAATATTTTTTTAAAATAAAGGGCCTTGTTATGATAACAGCAAGCCATAATCCGGCCGGCTGGAATGGAGTAAAGTTCGGAACTGATTTATCCTATACTCTACTAAATGATGAAATGCAGGAACTTTACAACATTATTGCTAAAGATCAATTTGTTGACGGAAAAGGGAATATCAGAAAAATTGATATATCCAAAGATTATATTAAAGATCTCTTAGCGAAAGCAAAAATTACCAAAAAGTTTAAAATACTGGTTAATACCGGCAATGGAACCGCAGGTCTTTTTGTTCCTCAGCTCTTGAAACAGACGGGGTGCAATATCGTTGAGCACTTTACAAATGTTGATCCCACCTATCCAAATTACACTCCGAATCCCGATGGAACTGCGATGATGGAAGATACAGGACGGCAAACAGTAAAAAACAAAAGCGATTTAGGGTTTGCTTTTGATGGTGATGGAGACAGACTCGGACTTGTTGATGAAAAAGGAAACATCGTGTGGCCGGATCGGTATATTATCTTATTGTCTAGACTAATTCTTTCCAAGCATCCTGGCGCCAAGATTGTTTTTGACGTAAAGGTATCAGAAGCCCTTCCCGAAGACATAAAGGCCCATGGAGGAATTCCAATTATGTGGAAAACCGGACATTCCCATATAAAAGCAAAGCTTTCGCAGGAAAAAGCCGCTATGGCAGGGGAAATGAGTGGACATATATTTTTTGTTGAGGATTTTTATGGGTTCGACGATGCTTTCTTTGCCGCACTTAAGTTGCTTGAGTATTTATCGGGGCAAGACAAGCCACTTTCTGAAATTGTTTCGACTACTCCATATTATGTCTCGACTCCAACAATTCAAGTTAAAACAACAGATGAAGACAAATACGAAGTCGTCAAAAAACTAACAGAGGAGTTTAAGAAAGAAGAGTTTAAAGTAGTTGACATTAACGGTGCGAGAGTTTATATGGATGGTGGATGGGGGTTGGTGCGTGCGTCCTCAAACACCCCTACTTTGGTACTCAGATTTGAAGCAAAAACAGAAGAAGAACTTAAGAGAATTAAAAAAGTCTTTAAGGATAAGTTAGACAAGTTTGACGTAGTAAGCAAAGATTGGGACTCAACCGGCCACTGATATGTCTGAATTAGAAGTTGCTAAGAAATCCGCTATGCAAGCAGGAAAAATGTTGATCGCATATTATTCAACTGGCGCAACCGGTACGATATCATCAAAAGGGGTTCTCGATAAAGTTACAGATGCAGATAAAGAGTCAGAGCGGTTAATTCAGAAAGAAATTAAACAAAATTTTCCATTTCATGGCTTCACGGGAGAAGAGCTTGGCGAAACTAAAGGTAAAGATATTTTCTCTTGGTATGTTGATCCCCTCTGTGGCACTTTTAACTTCATACATGGCTTACCTGAGTTTGCTGTGTCTATAGGTCTTGCTAAGAAAGATGAAATTATTCTGGGTGTAGTTTATGTCCCAGTTTATAACGAATTATTCTGGGCAGAGAAAGGAAAAGGAGCCTTTATGAATGATAAGAAAATAATGGTATCTAAGACATTTTTATTTACAAACGCAATGCTCAGTTCTGATTTTGGATCGAACCCTAAGCTTAGACTTAGGCAATTTAATTACATGAATAAGATTATTCCTAGGTGCGAATACTTACTAATCGGAGGCTCCTTTCCCTATCAATTAACTAGACTTGCAATGGGAAAAATCGACGGACACTTTGAATTGGATGTTCCGATTATGCATAGAGCTGCGTCAATGATTATTGTCAATGAAGCGGGCGGAAGAGTTACTAATTTTAAAAACCAACCGGCCGGAGTCTTGGATGATGATATTGTATCTAGCAACGGAATAATTCATAATGAATTAATAAAGATACTAAATAGTTAAGATGATTGATTTAAACGATAAGAATGCGATAGCTACGATAGATAAGTCTAATTTACGCCAAGTAATAATTGATTTTCCGGATCAATTCGCGGAGGGATTAAAAATTGGTAAAAATATAAAACTGGAGGGTAGATTTGACAGCGTAACCGTATCGGGCATGGGCGGATCAGCTATTCCTGCTAATTTATTCAAAATTTATTGCAATAATCTTCTTAAATCTTACCCGAATTATAAACACTTTGAAATTTATATTAACAGATATTATTCTTTGCCTCCCGGGAGTTACAGTTCTCGCACACTGAATCTTATTTCTTCTTATTCCGGTAATACTGAAGAAACAATAAGCTCGCTTGAGGAAGCAAATACAAGCAGTATGCCGTTCATAGGACTATCCAGTGGTGGAATAATTAGAGATCTTTGTAGTAAATATGGAGCGCCTTACATCAATCTTCCAATTCCAAGTCCCTCTTTTCAGCCTAGAATGGGAACGGGTTACTTTTTTGGAGCAATTCTTCAAGTGCTGATAAATCACGATCTTCTTCCTGACGTATCTCAAGAAGTTATCTCTCTTTGTGAAAAACTCAAAATCGATACAGAAAAACTTGAATCAGAGGGAAAAATTTTAGCAAAAAAGATTATGGGAAAGACACCTGTCATTTACACTTCACCTAAGTATAAATCGGTCGCAATGATATGGAAAATTAAAATTAACGAAAATTCAAAAACCCCGGCTTTTTGGAATTTTTTTCCCGAACTTAATCACAATGAAATGGTCGGATTTACTAATCCGCAAGGAAAGTTCTTTATAGTTATGCTCAAGGACCCATTAGATACTATCCGAAATCGAAAAAGATATGAGGCGACAGCAAGCTTACTCTCAATTAAAGGAACAGAGAGTGAGATTCTAAATATGCAAGGAAATTCTGTTTTTGAAAAAATCTTCTCAAGCATTGCTCTTGCGGATTGGACTTCTTACTATCTTGCCCTAGCGTATGGACAAGACCCTACGCCAGTGGATATGGTAGAAAACTTTAAGAAAATTATCTCCTCGTAGTATAGAGCTTGAATTTTTCCTCCTTTTAATTCAGAATAATTACATATCCCTTATGTCAAAAATAAAACACGTAAGTGCAAGGGAAATCCTGAACGCAAAAGGAATACCTACGGTAGAAGCAACAGTCATTCTTACCGATAATACCATGGCTTCCTCTTCTGCTCCAGGAAGAACTTCCGTGGGAGGATCCGAAGCGGCCGAGTTAATTGACAATGACCTAAATAGACTAAGCGGTTTTGGGGTATTAAAAGCAGTCGAAAATATAAATTCAGTAATAGGGCCCAAACTGGCTGGAATCGATGCGGAGAAGCAACGTGAGATAGATAAATTGATGATTGAGATGGATGGGACTGCGAATAAGGCAAGGCTCGGTGCAAATGCCATACTTGCCGTTTCTCAGGCGGTAGCAAAAGCGACAGCAAAGAGCTCTATGTTACCGCTTTTTATTTATCTTAGACAATTTATCAGCAAAGACAAGGCAAATTTAAAAATACCAAATCCTTGCTTTAATGTCTTAAATGGCGGAAAGATTGGCGGGGGAAACTTGGACTTCCAGTCCTTCCTGCTGATACCGGCAAGTTCAAAAAGCTTTAGCGAAGCTCTTGAGATAGGCGTAAATATCTATAAAATTCTTAGGGAAAACTTGGAGTTTAAAAATCTTCCTACGCTAATTGGCGATGAGGGCGGGTTCGGGCCGAATTTTGCCACCAACGAGGATGGTCTCCATTTTATTAAACAAACTATAGAGAACACTACATTAAGACTAGGTTTTGATGTTTTTTTGGGAATTGATTTTTCGGCAAATAACTTTTACTCGGATAAAAAGTACAAGATAAAAGATAGCGTGATGCAGTTTTCTTCGGAAAATCTCATAGAATATTACGAAGTATTAAATAACAAATTCCACCTTTTATATATGGAGGATCCGCTTCATGAAGAAGATTGGGATGGCTGGATGCAGATGTCGGCAAAATTATCGAAAAATTCAATTATTGTTGGTGATCACCTTACATCAACCAATCCCTACAGACTTCAAATGGCCATAGACAAAAGAGCTATTACTGGAATTGTAGTCAAGCCCAGCCAGGTCGGTACTGTTATAGAGACCTTGGCTGTTGTAGAGGTCGCACGACAGGCAGATCTTAAAATTATAGTTTCTTCGACAAGTGCTGATACTGTTGATGATTTTCTGTCTGATTTTGCTGTTGCGGTCTCGGCCGACTATGTCAAATTCGGAGCACCGGCAAGAGGAGAAAATATAATAAAATACAACAGGCTCTCGGAAATAGAAAGAGAGTTGAGGACAATTTAGAACTTTCTTATTACTCCCACAACTTTGCCCTGAACTGTTAAAGAGTTTGGATAGATAGGAGACATTTCTGAGTTTGCGGGTTTAAGAACTACTCTTTCATCTTCTTTATAGTATTTCTTAAGAGTTGCTAAGTTATCATCGACGATTGCAACAACAATGTCTCCGTTTGAGACCAAATGATCTTTCTCAATAACCACAAAATCACCGTCTAAAATAGCGTCTTCTATTAACGAATTTCCTTTAACTTGAAGCACATACGAGGTTTTCTTCCCCGAAATCATGGAGGCTGAAACCTGAAATGTTGCATTGAGGTCTGAATGTGGCTCGAGAGGTTTGCCTGCTGCAATAAAGCCCATGAGAGGAAGTTCAACCGAAGGTAAATTTCCCATTGAAGCAAGTTTAACTTTATCGTCAATAATCTTAAGAACTCTCGTATTGCCCTCCACCTTCTGAACATACCCTTTCTCAACTAAAGATCTTATAAGAGTATGGATGGTGGATTTACTTCTGTGACCCGTAGCTTTCGCAAGCTCTGCGAGGGTTGGAGAATAACCATACTGCGCCTGAAACTGAGCTAAATACTCAAGCAGCTCTCTCTCTTTTCTGTACAATACTCCGGCCATAGATTTCTGCTTCGCTCAGTATGCTGAGTAAATCGAAGCATATGAAATTTATACGAAAAATACGCAAAAAATACAAGATAACAAATCGGCTCAAAGAAGGTCAATATGGTAAAATGGACTAATGAAATTTAAACTAGCATCAGATTTTAAACCAACAGGCGATCAGCCGCAAGCTATACGAAAACTTACGGAAAACTTTACCAAAGGCGCCTCACATCAGGTACTTCTGGGGGTTACCGGGAGCGGAAAAACATTTACCTTGGCAAACTTAATAGCCAATGTTCAGAAACCGACCTTAGTCATTTCACACAATAAAACACTCGCAGCCCAACTATACCAAGAGTTCAGAGACTTTTTCCCTAATAATGCCGTAAGTTATTTTGTATCTTACTATGATTATTACCAACCCGAGGCATACATTCCCCAAACTGACACATATATAGAAAAAGAAACAGAAATAAATGAAGAAATTGATAAGCTGAGACTTTCGGCAACGGCAAATCTGTTGACAAGAAAAGATGTTATTGTCGTCGCATCTGTCTCTTGTATTTATAACTTAGGCTCTCCTGTTGAATACGGAAAGTTTATTATGGAGCTCCGGCGCGGTATGAAAATTTCTCAAAGGAGCGTAATTCTAAGATTTTCAGATCTTCAGTACGAAAGAAATGAGTACAGTTTCCGGCGCGGCACTTTCAGAATTAGGGGCGAATCTATTGATGTTTTTCCCGCCTACTCAGATTTAGGCCTAACTCTTACCATAAAGGACGAAAAACTTACGGACATTGCCGAATTCTATCCTCTTACGGGTGACATCGTCGAGAAAAAAGAAGCGGTCGTTGTATATCCTGCCAAACATTACATGACTGATCCGACTGGTTATAACGATGTCTTTAAGCGAATTAGAAAAGATTTAAAAATAAGAACCGAAGAGCTTGCGTCAAAGGGAAAGCTTCTAGAAGCTCATAGGCTTACTCAACGCACCAATTATGACCTTCAGATGATAAGAGAGGTGGGTTTCGTAAACGGTATCGAAAACTATTCCAGATATTTCGATGGGAGAAAGCCGGGACAGGCGCCATATACGCTTCTTGATTATTTTAATCATGCTTCCCTAAATGACTGGCTTTGCGTAATAGATGAATCTCACATAACACAACCTCAAATAAGAGGTATGTACAACGGAGACAGAGCGAGAAAAGAAGTGCTTATAGACTTTGGTTTTAGACTCCCCTCGGCATTGGACAATAGGCCTCTTAGATACGAAGAGTTTATGAACAGAATTAATAAGTTTATTTATGTAAGCGCTACCCCAAATGACTACGAGCAATCTCTGGCTTCCAAATTTTCCGGAGGGATCGTTCAGCAATTAATAAGACCAACAGGACTAGTGGACCCAAAAATAGTTGTCAAACCAACCAAAGGTCAGATCGATGATCTTATGCTTGAGATCACTAAAAGAGCCAAACGAAATGAAAGAGTCTTGGTTACAACACTAACAAAAAGGACGGCTGAGGATCTATCCAGCTTCCTTGAGGAAAAAGGAATAAAGGTCTCGTACCTTCACTCTGATATTGCGACTTTGGAGAGGCAAGATGTTTTAGATAAGTTACGAGGAGGAGAGTTTGATGTTCTTGTGGGAATAAATCTTTTAAGAGAAGGCCTGGATCTTCCCGAAGTCTCTCTGGTTGCAATTCTTGATGCGGATAAAGAAGGTTTTTTAAGAAGTAAAACTTCTCTTATCCAAACTATGGGAAGAGCAGCGAGAAACATTAACTCCGAAGTGATTTTATATGCTAATGAGATGACGGGTTCTATGAAAGAAGCCATTGATGAAGTTGAAAGACGAAGAAAAATTCAAACCGATTACAATAAAAAATATAATATTACTCCTCAATCAATACAAAAAGAGATTAGAGCAAAGCTAGTAGAAAAGGAGATTGAGGAAAAAGAAGTGAATACCCTTCTTGAGCTTAGCAATAAAGATGTTTTACTTCCCGATGAAAGAGAAACTTTGATAAAAAAGCTGAGCTCTGAGATGAGGAAAGCAGCAAAGGATTTAGACTTTGCGAAGGCAGCATTCTTGCGAGACAGAGTAAGAGCATTGAAGTTTAGTAACTGATATTTTCAATATGCTCTATATTCTTGAGCTTGTTATCCTTATCAAGTATGACAGAAACTGCATCCATTCTTAATGCTTCCGGTAAATTAGGATGGAGCGATTTATAGAAAATACCGGTTTTTATCAAAGACTTTAATTTCCATGGAGTAATTGACTCAAAAGGAGTTCCGAATCTTTCGACAGTTCTTGTCTTTACCTCAACAAATACCAGAAGGTTATCAAGCTGAGTAATTATATCGAGCTCTCCGTATCCTTTTCTGAAATTTCTTTCTAGAATTTTGTATCCCTTGGATTTAAGAAGTTTACAGGCTAAATCCTCGCCTAACTTGGCCACAGGATTTGTGATTTTCATCTAATAGTTTTTCGAAGGTAAGTCAACTTTGCTCTTCTGATTTTCTTTTTCGAATGAGCTTTTACCGAAACTTTTTCAATATTTGGAGAATTTAATGGCCAGATTCTCTCAACAGCCACATCACCTACTACTTTCCTGACAGTAAAAGTTTTATTTTCTCCTCGGCCCTTGAGTCCCAGAACAACGCCCTCGAAAATCTGAATTCTCGTTTTACTGTCCTCTTTAATTTTCTGGTGGACTCTTACGATATCTCCGGGAACAAAATCAGGATTCATAATAAGTAAGTATTATAGTCTAAAAGTTCTACTTTTTACAAGTCCGCCTTGCTGTCGAGGCAGGCCTCAAGAAAGGCTAGGAATATTGGATGGGGCGTAAGAGGCCTGCTCTTGTATTCAGGATGTCCCTGTGTTGCTAAATAAAAGGGGTGAACACTTCCAGGCAGTTCGATTATCTCAGCCAGTTTTTCAACAACCGACCTGGCGCTTATAACAAGACCGTTTCTTTCATAATCTTTCGTATATTTGTCATTAAATTCGTATCTGTGTCTGTGTCTTTCAGAAGTAAGGCCTTCTTTATTTTTCAGGCCATTATATTTTTTATATATCTCAAAGGCTCTGGTACCTTTCCTTACCATCGCATCCCATGCTCCAAGCCTCATCGTTCCTCCATAAGCTCTGTTTTTCATAAATTTCTTCTGTCTTGGCATTAGATGTATGACGGGATGTTTTGTGTGGGGATTATTTTCCGTTGTATTTGAGTCTCTAAAACCCAACATGTCCCTTCCGTAAGCTATTACCGCAAGCTGCATCCCAAAACAAAGTCCAAGATAGGGAATTATATTTCTCCTTGCAAAGCTTGCTGCCGTTATCATACCCTCTGCTCCCCGCTCTCCCCAACCAATAGGAACAATAACTCCGCCTGGTTTATCTATTATTTCCTCCCCTTCTTTTTCCACCCTCTCGGCATCTATCCATTTCGTTCTTACGTCAACTCCCAGTTTCCAAGAAGCATGATCTATAGCATCAAATAAAGCCGCATAGGAATCCTTAAGTTGGTAATCGCCCGTTCCGAAATATTTTCCGACAATTGCTATTTCAATTTGTCTTGTTTTGGGCTTTTTTATCCTTTCCAAAAGTTTATTCCAATCTGCTAATTTCGGTTCTCTTACGGGAATGTGGAGTTTTTGCATAATTCTTCTGTCAAGTCCCTGAGAATGAAGCACGATTGGGATCTCGTATATGGTTGTAAGGTCAGGGCTTGAAATAATATCTTCCTTCTGCATATTGCAAAAAAGCGCAAATCTGTCTTTTCTTCTTTGATCAAGAAATTTCTCCGATCTCGTTACTATAAAATCAGGCTGAATCCCCATTGAGTTGAGCATTTTTACGGAAAGCTGCGTCGGTTTGGTCTTAGGTTCTCCTAAATGGCTTGGGGTTGGAACATAGCTTACGTGGACATGTATTACATCACCCGGTTTTTTAAGAGTCAATATCCTTGAGGCTTCATAGTACAAAACATTTTGATATTCTCCTGCTGTACCACCAAGCTCAATTACTACAATCTCTGCTTTTTTTCCCGTTCCAAGTTTTTCAATTCTTCCTATTATCTCATCGGTTATATAAGGAATTGCTTCGACGTCCTCACCTTTATATTCAAACCTTCTTTCTCTGTCAATAACGGTTTTATAAATAAGACCCATTGTGACAAAGCTATCCCTTCCCATGTCTTCATGGAGAAATTTTTCATAGCTGCCGATGTCCATATCCGTTTCGGTTCCGTCCTCGCAAAGGAAAGGATCCCCATGCTCAATGGGGTTTATGGTTCCGGCGTCAACATTTAGATAATTTTCAAATTTTATAGGTGCGACTTTATGCCCTGCTTGTTTTAGAAGAAAAGCTATTGAGGCTGCAGTGGTGCCTTTTCCGATTCCTGAAATTACTCCGCCGGAAATAAAAATATACTTTGTTTTATGTCTTGTTTTTGATAGGGGCACGATTTATCTTATCAGAATAAACTAAATTTCGTCAATGGGGAATTTTAAAAAATTATTGGACCCTGTAACTTTGCTATAATACGTACACGCGGAGTTAGTACACCGGTAGTATGCCACCTTCCCAAGGTGGAGAAGCGAGTTCGATTCTCGTACTCCGCTCACTTTTCGTTTTAATCTACCGCGGTATCTTCAAAACTATGTTCGGGTAAATAATATCCGGATTAACCAGCTTGTTTTCTTTTGCAATCTTAACCCAGGAATATCCATCACCATAAGCACGGAGTGCTATGTTCCAGAGATAGTCACCCTCCTGCACTTTGTATGAATTTCCCGATATGTCCCTCTTCTGCGTTTGCTTTTGAGGCTCTATAACCGTTATTTCTCTTGCTTTTACGTTTGGAATTTGCAATTTCTTTCCGGCTTCTATTAAGTTCGGGTTTGAAAGCTTGTTTGTTTTGGCAACATCTACCCAATTGTACCCTGATTTATAGAATTGTTCTGAAATACTCCATAACGTATCTCCTGCTCTTACTGTGTAGCTTTTCTCACCGTTCATAGAATCCGTAATACTCGCTCCTTCTTCCTCTGATTTTTCGAACTCGACCGGGGCATTGAAGTTGGTTGAGCTTGTCTGTCCTGTTCTGTTACTTCTCACAAACATAATTCCCAAAACTGCTACTAAGATAACTACTATAACTCCGACTGCAAGGCTGACATATGACTCGTCCCACCTTATTTTGAAAAGAATGTTCTTCAGCGGAAAAATATCCTTCACTCTGTTTGTTCTTTTAGTTTTTTTAGGCATTTATATCCTCCTTTCCGAGCAGAAGTTCTGGGGCAGCAACATCCTCTTGGCGGGCTCGACCGGATTCGAACCGGCGATCTTCTCCGTGACAGGGAGACGTGATAGGCCTCTTCACTACGAGCCCTAAATGGATGCCTTCGACGTCCTCAGGCTCACGTTATCCTAACAAATTATTGGATTATAGTCAATGCTTCGATCCATTCGGTACTCTCAGGATCGCACTGAGCTATGTCGAATGTGCGATAAACTCATGCCTTCGGTTCTGAGGACTTCGGTGGTAAGCTCAGTCGAATCGCATGGGCTCAAAGAGATTAATATTGAGCCTTGTCGAAACATTAATGCTTTGATATCATCCTTTCAGAATGGATAATAGCCAAATCGCAGAGCTTCTACGAAACGTAGCTGCCTCTTATATAATTAAGAACGAGGAGAAATTCCGCTTTCAGATAATAGCTTACCAAAGAGCTGCAGATTCCATAGAAGGAAGCTCCGTGCAGCTTCTTGATCATTATAAGGAAGGTAAGCTTGATAGTATCCCTGGTATTGGAGTTTCTATCAGAGGGCATCTTGAAGAGCTATTTAAGAAAGGTGACGTCAAACATTTTGAGCGGGCCCTTAAAGGAATTCCAGAAACGGTATTTGTTCTTATGAAAATTCCTACATTCGGTCCGAAAAAAGCCTATAGGCTAGTCGAGGAATTTGGTTTTACGAACAAAGCTACGGTTACTGAAGACCTTAAGCAAATCGCCTTGAATGGTAAAATCGCACCCCTTCGAGGATTTGGAGAAAAATCCGAAAAGGATATTCTGCGGGCAATCAACGAGTTTAAGGAAGGTAGAGGTAAAACAACCAGAATGATTTTGCCCTTTGCCTCAGAGATTGCCGACAAAATTTTGAGCTATCTTCGCAAAAATCCCAAAATTGAGGCTGCCTATACTCTTGGCAGTCTAAGGCGAATGGCGCCAACTGTCGGCGACATTGACATTGCAGTAGCCTCAGAAAACCCTGCAGAAGCAATAGATCATTTTATCTCCTATCCCTATATGGAAAGAGTTATTGAAAAAGGAGACATAACCTCTTCAATTCTTGTTTCGGGAGGAAGACAAGTGGATCTTATGGTTCAGCCCCCGCAAGCCTTCGGCTCACTCCTTCAACATTTTACAGGGAGCAAGAATCATAATATTGCTCTCAGAGAATTTGCTTTAAAGAAAGGCCTATCTCTCTCGGAATATGGAATAAAAAATCTAAAGGATAGAAAATCCAAACTTAATCAATATGAAAGTGAAGAAGATTTTTATCGCACTCTAGGCCTACAGTGGATACCTCCGGAAATTAGAGAAAACGGCGGAGAAATAGAACTTGCGAAAAAAAATAAGTTACCAAAATTAGTGGAACTAAAAGACGCAAGAGGAGACTTACATCTTCACTCAAATTTCCCCATTGAGCCAAGTCATGACTTGGGAAAAGACTCTTTAGGGAATATGGTTGATAAGGCACTATCCTTAGGCTATCAGTATATTGGTTTCTCAGAACACAATCCTAGTATCTCCAAGCACACCAAGAAAGAAATTATCGATCTTATTGAAAAAAGAAACAAAGCTATTGAACATATTTTATCAGGTAAAAAAAGTATTCGAGTATTTAAACTACTCGAAGTAGACATTCTTCCTAATGGCACTCTCGCCGTAGATGAAAAAGCCCTAAATTTACTTGATTTTGCAATAGTATCTGTGCACAGCGTGTTTCATATGGGCAAGGAAGATATGACCAAAAGGGTCTTATTGGGACTTTCCCATCCCAAAGCGAAAATCTTAGCTCACCCCACGGGAAGAATTCTTAATCAGAGAACAGGATATGAATTGGATTGGGGCAAGGTATTTAATTTCTGCAAAGAGAATAATAAGGCTTTGGAAATCAATGCCTGGCCGACAAGACTTGATCTTCCCGATTCCATAATAAGACAAGCAGTCGAAGCCCGAGTTAGAATGATAATTAATACGGACAGTCATGCCGTCAACCAAATGGACAACATGAAATACGGAGTCGCTATGGCAAGACGCGGGTGGGCAAAAAAGAGTGACATTTTAAATACTTTAGATTATAATAAATTTACAAAATGGATGAAATTATAAGGGAGGTGATGTCATGTTATATGCAGCAATAACAATTGCAATAGTACTTCTTTTTCTGTGGCTTATATATAACAATCTTATAACTGCCAGACTTAGAGTAAACGAAGCTCTCTCACAAATAGATGTTCAACTTAAGAGAAGAGCGGATTTGATCCCGAATTTGGTAGAAACTGTAAAAGGGTATGCCAAGCACGAGAAAGAACTTCTTGAGAAAATTACTCAAGAGAGAGCAGCTTTGGTCTCGGCAAAAGGTATGGCGGAAAAAGCTGAGGTAAATAATCAACTTTCTCAGACTCTAAAGTCCATATTTGCCGTAGCGGAAAACTATCCGGATCTTAAAGCAAGTCAAAATTTTCTAGAGCTACAAGAAGAGTTATCAGACACTGAGAATAAAATTGCCTACTCAAGACAATTCTACAATTCAAGCGTTCTTGACTACAACACCAAGATTCAAGTGTTTCCCAATGTTTTCTTTGCAAGGATATTAAACTTCAAGGAAGCGGAGTTTTTTGGAGCGGATAAAAAAGATAAAGAAAAGGTGGAGGTCAAATTCTAGAATGAAAGTTTATTCCGAAATTTCTTCCAACAAACTGAAGACATGGATCATCATGTTTCTTTTTGTAATCTTTATTACGACTGTAATTTATGTTTTCTCAAATGCTTTAGGATACGGACTTTCGCTTGTCGGAATTGGACTGATAGTCTCAGGCCTTATGAGCCTGGGTAGCTATTATTACTCAGACAAAATGGTTCTTGCTATGTCAGGAGCCCATGAAATAAAAAGGGAAGACCATAAGGAGCTCTATAACACCGTTGAGAACTTAACTATTGCAGGAGGAATTCCTCTCCCTAAGATATACATAATCAACGATAACTCTCCAAATGCTTTTGCAACGGGAAGAGACCCGAAGCATGCGACGGTTGCTGTGACAACGGGGCTTTTAGACCAACTTTCAAAAACCGAACTTGAGGGAGTAATATCTCATGAACTTTCTCATATCAAAAACTTTGACATAAGACTTATGGCTGTTGTAGTAATACTGGTGGGATTTATTGCTCTGGTTTCAGACTTTTTTATGAGAAGCCTTTGGTTTGGCGGATCTCGAGACAATGAAAGGAATTCTTCTCAGGGTATTTTGGTACTCATAGGTATAATTTTTGCGATACTTGCTCCTATCGCAGCTGTTCTTATCCAGCTTGCAGTTTCCCGGAAGAGAGAATTTCTTGCAGACGCATCGGGGGTTCTTTTGACTCGCTATCCGGAAGGTCTTGCCACAGCACTTGAAAAAATAGCTAGATATCCTCACCCCCTGAAAAATGCAAACAACGCAACCGCCCACCTTTTCATATCCAGCCCCTTTAAAAATAGAAAAGGGAGAAATTTTTTAGCAGGCTTATTTAACACCCACCCTCCGATAGAAGAGAGAATAAAAATTCTCCGCTCAATGTGATTTCGCCCCAAAATCTTTTTGAGCGCAATCGAAGAATCCATTGTATAATTACCCTATGATTTTTGTTTTAATTTTTATTTGTAAAGTTTCCATGCTTATTAGCAAGGCCTTAAATATCGGCTCGGGGTCGACTTGGCCCGGGCATATTGCCCTTAACATAAATGCCAACTTCATTGTAAACATTTTAAATAAAAACAAAAATTTAAAGGTCATTCTAATTGCCGGAACCAATGGAAAAACAACAACCTCAAAACTTATTAAAACCATTCTTGAACAAAATGGAAAAAAAGTTTTTCACAATGAAGCCGGTGCTAATTTGCTAAACGGCATCGCTTCGTCTTTGATAAAAAACTCTGACTTGATTGGAGAGATTAAGTTTGATTATGCGATATTTGAAGTTGACGAAAATTCACTTCCTTTGCTCTTAAATAGTTTAAAACCAAAAGCTTTAGTCCTTTTAAATTTATTTCGCGATCAGCTTGATAGATATGGTGAAGTGAATTTAGTCGCAGATAAGTGGAGAAATTCTCTGGGTGAGATTGACGCAAAAACCTCTCTTATTCTAAATGCCGATGATCCCAAAATAGCCTACTTTGGTCAAGGGATAAAAAATACAGTTAAGTATTTTGGGGCAAGGGGAAATAAATTACAAAATCATGATCACGCATCCGATTCAACCTATTGTCCTAAGTGCGGCAGCAAATTAAAATACGAATCAGTTACATTTTCGCATTTGGGCGATTGGAGTTGTGATAATTGTAGGCTCAAAAGACCAAAGCCTGACCTTGAAAGCTATGCTAGCTATCCTCTCCCTGGCTTATACAACAAGTATAACGTCCATGCTGCCGTTTTAGCCGCCAGATCTCTTGGGGTATTAAATGAAAAAATTAACAAAGCCATTAAGGAATTTAAACCTGCTTTTGGAAGACAAGAGGTCGTCAAATTTAATAACAAAAACATACAAATATTCCTTTCAAAAAATCCAGCAAGTTTTAACCAATCCCTGGAGACAATTACAGAGTTAAAAGCAAGGAATGTTTTACTGGTTTTAAATGATAGAATACCCGACGGTCGGGACGTGTCGTGGATTTGGGATGTGGATTTTGAAGATTATTTAAAAGGCTTTAAATCCGTATCAATATCAGGCGACAGAGCTTACGACATGGCCCTGCGTATTCAATACGCAATTCAAAATTACAATTCAAAAGTTAAAATCTATGAAAACTTAAAGACGGCAGTTGATAAATCGGCTGAAAACTTAAGCAATAATGAAACTTTGCATATATTGCCAACATACTCAGCTATGCTTGGCTTGCGAAAAATTCTTACAGGAAAATCCATTCTATGAAAAACAGCCAATCATCAGCAGTAAATAGTGAGTATTCTTTAAAAATTGGTTGGTTGTATCCCGGTCTTATGAGTACATATGGAGACAGGGGAAATATTATAGTTTTAGCAAAAAGGTGTGAATGGAGAAACATTAATACCGAAGTTATAAAACTTAACGAAGGATTTGTAGTAAAAAAACTGGAAGAATTGGACATTTTGTTTATGGGAGGGGCAGAAGATGTACAGCAGCAAATTGTCGCAAGAGATTTTCGTGCTGAAAAGATTAAGGCTTTAAAGAGCAAAATCGAAGACGGGACACCGGGACTCTATATTTGCGGTGCTTTGCAATTTCTTGGTAAATTCTACAAAGACGCCGACGGCACAGAAATAAAAGGACTTGGTATATTTGATCTATACACAGAACATCCAGGGGAAGGAAGCAAAAGATTAATAGGAAATATAGCTGTAAAAACTAATCTCGCAGGTCTCGGGCACGCAACCTACGAGACTGGTAAGGATATTGTTATTGGGTTTGAAAATCATGGGGGGAGGACACGCCTTGGAAAAGATTTAAAACCATTTGCGCAAGTTGTAAAGGGTTTTGGAAACAACGGTGAAGATAAAACGGAAGGTGCAATTTACAAAAATTCGATTGGTACTTATCTTCACGGTCCAATTCTACCAAAAAATCCTGAAATCGCCGACTGGCTCATCGAAAAAGCACTTGAGAAGAAATATAAGAAGAAAATTAACCTTGAAAAACTCGACGACCTCCTTTCCCAAAAAGCAAAAGAAAGTATTCTCTCTAAAATCACTTAAAAGCCTGTTTGGCTGTTGATTAGGATAGGTTCAGACAATATAATAACAATATGAAAATTGATGTTAAGCATGTAGCAAAACTCGCCAACCTTCCCCTCTCCGGAGATGAAGAAGAAAAATTCGAAAGACAACTCGCCTCAATAATTGAATATGTAGAGAAATTAAACGAAACAGATGTAGGAAACGTTGAGGAAACAAGCCAGATTACCGGTCTTGAAAATGTGACAAGAGAAGACCATCCCAAACCTTCCCTTTCCCAGGATGAAGCTCTATCAAACGCAAAAAGTAAGCATAATGGTCTGTTTAAGGTTAAAAAAGTTTTATGAATTACTCCGCTTATACAATTCAAGAACTCAGAGAAAGCTTAAAGAAAAAACATTTTTCCTCAGAAAGTGTCGTAAAAGATTGCTTACGGGAAATAGAAGATAACAAAAATCTTAACGCTTTTATAACTGTTTGCGAGAAAGAAGCTGTTGAAAAAGCAAAGGAAGCTGATAAAAAAATAAAAGAAGGAGCTGACCTACCTCTCCTGGGAGTTCCTATTTCTATCAAAGACATGTATCTTACGAAAGGAATAAGAACCACAGCAGCCTCTAAAGTTTTAGATGATTATATTCCTCAATACTCAGCAACGGCAGTAAAAAAGCTTGAGAACGCCGGTGCAATAATACTAGGCAAAACCAATTGCGATGCTTGGGCACACGGTTCAAGCGGAGAAAACTCAGATTACGGTCCCACAGAAAATCCTTACCTCAAAGATTATGTGCCAGGAGGATCAAGTTCGGGATCAGCCGTGTCAGTTGCGGCTAATATGTGCTTTGCCTCAACGGGAACCGATACCGGAGGCTCCATAAGACTTCCTGCAAGTTTTTGTAATGTTGTAGGCCTAAAACCCACTTACGGAAGGGTTTCTCGATACGGGGTGATCGCTATGGCGTCTTCTCTTGACAGTATTGGCCATTTCACGAGATATGTCGAGGAATCAGCATTAATTCTTTCTATTACCGCGGGCAAAGATCCATATGATGGAACCACTCCCAATGAGAAGGTTGAAGATTATTCAAGTTATTTTAAAAAAAACATTAAAGGAATAAGAATCGGAATGCCGAAAGAATATTTTTCGAAAGGGTTGGACAAAAGAATAAAAGAAAAAATAGAAAAAGAAGTAAGATATTTAGAATCCCGGGGAGCGAAAATAGAAATTATTTCTCTCCCTCATACGGAATATGCAATTGCATGCTACTACATAATCCTACCCGCTGAAGTTTCCTCAAATCTTGCAAGGTATGACGGGATAAGGTACGGTTCCGCAAGGCAGAATTTTGGAGATGAAGCAAAAAGAAGAATAATACTAGGAACTTATGTTTTGTCTTCCGGATACTATGATGCCTATTATAAAAAAGCGATGAAGATAAGAACCCTCATTAAAAAAGACTTTGATGAAGCTTTTAAAAAAGTAGATGTAATTATTGCTCCCGTGTCCCCCACCCTTCCATGGAAAATAGGGGAAAAGGCCGATGATCCTCTAGCGATGTACCTAACAGACATTTATACGGTGACTGCAAATCTCGCAGGGATCCCGGGGCTTTCGGTCCCGATTGGCTTAGTTGATGGTTTGCCCGTAGGTATGCAAATTCTAGGCCCTCATTTCTCTGAAGGAAGATTATTTCAAGTTGGAAAAGCAGTAGAGGAATCGGGATTATGAAACCTGTAATTGGGCTTGAAGTTCATATTGAGCTTAAAACAAAATCAAAGATGTTTTGCGGATGCTCCGCCGATTATTTCGGAAAAAAACCAAATACTCATACTTGTCCTGTTTGCCTTGGGCTTCCCGGGACTCTTCCCGTTCCAAATAAAACCGCAATTAAATGGTGCGTAATGCTTGGAATGGCTCTTAACTGCAACATACCTTTATTTTCCAAGTTTGACAGAAAAAATTATTTCTACCCCGATCTTCCCAAAGGTTATCAGATAAGCCAGTACGATAAGCCATTCGCGATCAATGGATACATTGATTTAAACTCTCAAATCTCAAATTCCAAATCACAAATAAATTCAAAATTCAAAAATAAAAATTCTAAACGAATAAGAATTAGAAGAGTTCATATGGAAGAGGACACCGGCAAGCTCACTCACGGATCGGTAAGTGGTGAAAATGTCACTCTGATAGATTTCAACAGATCGGGTGTGCCTCTGGTTGAGATA
>Ga0209542_10008407_pt1 | contig 19311 bp, 15 predicted proteins | sample RifCSPhighO2_01_FD_184028 | JGI IMG/M metagenome (GOLD analysis project Ga0209542, IMG submission 184028) | Soil microbial communities from Rifle, Colorado - Rifle CSP2_plank highO2_0.1 (SPAdes) (version 2) | ecosystem: Environmental > Terrestrial > Deep subsurface > Rock core/Sediment ...
GGGACCTGCTCGGTGAAAATACAATACCGGTGAAGATGCCGGTTTCCTGCAGTTAGACGAAAAGACCCCAGGAGCTTTACTGCAACTTGATATTGAGCTTACGGTTAAGATGCGTAGCATAGATGGGAGACTTTGAGGGCATGTTCTCGGATGTGCCGGAGTCGCCAGTGAAATACCATTCTTCTAGATTGTAAGTTCTAACCCCGGCGGAAAAAACGACGGGAGACAGTATCTGGCGGGCAGTTTTAGTGGGGCGCTATCCTCCTAAAATGTAACGGAGGAGTCTATTAAGGTCAGCTAGGCGCGAATGGAAACCGTGCCGATAGTGTATTGGCACAAGCTGGCTTGACTGTGAGGCGTACATGCCAAGCAGGTGCGAAAGCAGAGCAAAGTGAACCGACGGTCCGTGTTAGAGGCGGCCGGAGATTATCGGATAAAAGCTACCCTGGGGATAACAGGCTGGTTGCGCCTAAGCGTCCATAGCGACGGCGCAGTTCGGCACCTCGATGTCGGCTCAACTTATCCCGGGGGTGAAGAAGCTCCCAAGGGTATGGCTGTTCGCCATTTAAAAAGTTACGCGAGCTGGGTTCAGACCGTCGTGAGACAGGTTGGACTCCTATCTACTGCAGGCGTTTGGTTTCAGAGGGGATTTGCTCCTAGTACGAGAGGACCGGAGTGAACCGACCGCTGGTGTGCCTGCTCTACTGCCAAGTGGACCGCAGGGTAGCTAAGTCGGGAATGGATAAATTCTGAAAGCATCTAAGAATGAAGCCAACCCCAAGATTAGAAACTGTTAAGGGCCCTGGGAGATTACCAGGTTGATAGGCGTCAGGTGTAAGACGAGCAATCGTTTGAGCCGAGACGTACTAATTGCCCGATTCTATTAGGAAACTTGCAAATGCGTGTTATCTGTCCTGCTAAATGGAATCAATAAAAAAATTGAATTTTAAATTCTGGTGCTTCGTCGCGTGGGTCACACCCGTTCTCATTCCGAACACGGAAGTTAAGCCACGTTGAGGCGATGATAGTCGCAAGGCGAAAGTAGCTAGGCGCCAGAATTTAGTATTCAATTTTTTGTTATAATATCGGGTATGAACTCATGGTCTAGAAGACGCAAGAGGATTATTCTTGCCATTATATTTTTCGTACTTATCGTGCTTGTCGGCGTGCCGGTGTTCTTCCTCTTCTATCGCGCGCCGACCTGCTTCGACGGCAGACAGAACGGCGACGAAGCGGGAGTGGACTGCGGCGGCAGTTGCCAGCTTCTCTGCCGGGCCGAATCCCTGCCGCTCATCATCAAGGGCGACCCGAGAATTCTCTCGCTCGCGACCTCGACTTTCGAGGTTATCGCGCTCGTTGAGAACGCCAACAACAGCGGCGAAATCTACCGCGCCGGCTACGTGTTGAAAATTTACGACGCTTCAAGCGCCGTGCCGGTCAAGACTCTTGAAGGTTTTGCCTACGTGCCGCCGGGCTCCGTCTTCGCCGTTTTTGAAGGTCCTTTTGTCCTGGAAGCGGGGGTAATTCCCAACCGCGCCGTGCTCGAGTGGCAGGAAGGAAGCCTCGTCTGGCAGAAAAATGCCGCGCCCGCTCCGGAGCTTTTGGTTTTGGACCCTGCTCTATCGCGCGAGACTACCAGTCCCAGACTCGAAGCGGTTATAAGCAACCCGACCCTGGCAGACCTTGCCAATATTGACCTTACGGCCGTGGTGTCAGACGCTGAGGGCAATATTTTCGCCGCCTCAAAAACCTTTGTCGAGAGTCTGCCGGCAGGCTCTAAGAGCACGGCCATATTCACCTGGCCGAAGCCGTTCGACCGCCAAGCGGCAGGCACGGAGATTATCGTCCGGGTTTTCCCCGACAGGAGTTTCATCAGATAGTTCGACTCCTTTCACCATAAATGAAGAAATTTCTCGAGAGACTGGAGATAGACTGGCATCTTTTCCTGCCGGCGCTAGTCATATCGCTCGCGGGGCTTGTGACCATGAATTCTTTTTCCGGGGATAATTATTTCTTCTTCCGCCAGTCCATCTGGATTCTCGTTTCGGTGCTTGTATTTCTCGCGGCCTCGGCCGGCGATTGGCACTTCCTGCGCCGGACAAGCGTCATCATGCCGGTGTTTCTCGGCATGGTTCTGGTGCTTGTGGCGCTTTTCGCGGCCGGCAGCGTCACGCGCGGCACGCAGAGCTGGTTTACGCTGGGGTCCCTGGCGTTCCAGCCGTCCGACCCGGCGAAACTCGTTATCATTCTCATTCTCGCAAAATATTTCTCAAGGCGGCACATCGAGATAAAAAACTTGAGGCACATCATCGTCTCATCCGCATATGCGCTTCTGATATTTCTCCTTGTTTTCCTCCAGCCAGACTTCGGCGGAGCGATGGTCATCTTCGGCCTCTGGCTCGGCATGGTTGTCATTTCCGGCATGTCGAGGAAGCACTTGGCCGTCGTCGCAACCATCGGCATCGTCATCTCGGCCGGGCTCTGGCTCTTCGTTTTCCAGCCATACCAGAAAGCGCGCATTATCTCTTTCGTGAATCCCATGGCCGACGTGCGCGGCGCGGGCTACAACGCTTATCAGTCGATGGTGGCGGTTGGTTCTGGGCGGATGTTCGGCAAGGGAATAGGGCAGGGCAGCCAGTCGAAACTGCAATACTTGCCGGAGTACGAAACGGATTTTATCTTCGCCGCTTTCGCCGAGGAGTGGGGCTTTGTTGGCACGGGGCTTCTACTCGCGTTCTGCCTGGTTCTCCTCTTCCGCATCGTCAATAATGCCGAGTACGCCGCCACCAATTTCGAAACCCTTTTCGGCCTTGGCGTCGCCCTGCTTTTCTCCATCCACATCGCCGTGAACGCAGGCATGAATATGGGCCTTCTGCCCGTGACGGGCATTACCTTTCCCTTCATGAGCTATGGCGGGTCGCACCTGGTGACGGAGTGGCTCGCGCTGGGAATTCTTTCGAGTATGCGCCGCCGTTCTGCCGGGCCCAGGGTTTAATAAAGAGAAATAGTTTCAGCAAACATTTTTTCTATGGAAAAACTTTCTTCGACCGTCTGGCGAAGAGCTGAGCCGAGACGTTCGCGGAGAATTTTGTCTTCCGCGAAAAGGACAAGTGTTGAGAAAAGCGTTTCAGAATCTTCCGGCGGCACGAGTGCGCCGCTTATTCCGTTCTCTATAATTTCGGGGATTCCACCGACGTTTGATGCTATAACCGGACGGGAAGCGATACCGGCTTCAAGCAGAGTGTAAGGCAGAGCCTCTGAGCGTGAGGGGAGGCAGAAAATATCGAAAGCATTTAAATATTGTTTAGCGTTATCCAAATAGCCCTTGAAAATTACCCTGTCCGCGATGTCGAGTTCCCCGGCATAATCCTCCAAACTCTCGCGTATCCCGCCGTCCCCGAGCATCACAAGTGTTGCCTCGTTTTTCTTCGTAAATTTCCCCCAAGCATCGAGAAGAATATCCAGTCCTTTTACCGGATGAAGCTCTGAAAGTGTGCCTGCAAGCAAGATTTCATTGTCATGTATGCCCAAAGCGCGGCGGGCAGCTTCCTTCGGCAGGAGAAAGAACGGTGCGATGCCGTTATGCACGACAGCGAGTTTCCCTTGGATGAACGGAAACCAGGAAATCTGCTCGCGGGTCTTCTTGGAAACGCAGATAGTCTTATGCGAAAGAGCGATGGTGAGCCAGACGAACTTCATAATCAGAATTTTCTGCCACCACGGCCTCGGAGCGTTGAACTCCCAGCCGTGGGAAGTGAAAATAATTTTCTTTACTCCCGCGAGCCGCGCGGCCAAGTTGCCGAGCCCGCCCATCTTGGAGCTGTTTGTATGGAATACAGCCGGCCTTTCTTTCCTGAGCGTTTGGAAAATGAAATAGAACGATTTAAATTCATCGATTATAGAAATATCGCGCTTAAGATGTGGCATTGTGATTACCCGCACTTTCTCTTCCTCAAGTTTCCGTACCAGAGAGCCTTCTCCGCCGCAAAGTACGGCCACGTCATGCCCGGCTTTCTTCGCTTCTGTCGCCAGGTCGAAAACGTAGCGCTGCGCGCCTCCGAAATTGCTCTTGGTAATGCCGTAAATGATTTTCATTGCGTGGTATGGCCATTATAGCGGTTTTGTTGTATAATGGCCATTAATGAGGTTTTTCAACAGGAAAGAGCCGTTGGTGCTTCTTTTGGGCGACCTATTCTTCTTTCTCATTTCCCTCTGGCTCACCCTGCTTATAAGAAACGGAGAGGCGCCTTCCGAAGAGCTTTTTTATACCCATCTCACGCCTTTCGCGGTGCTTTTTGCCGCCTGGGTGCTGGTTTTCTACATTGCCGGCCTTTACGAGAAACACACGGTTATTCTGAAGAACCGCCTGCCGAGCGTTCTGGCGAGGACCCAGCTTACCAACTCAGGCCTCGCGGTCGCTTTCTTCTACCTCGTGCCTTTCTTCGGTATTACGCCGAAGACCGTTCTCTTCATCTATCTTTTTGTATCCTTCGCCCTCATTCTTTTCTGGCGGATGTACGGATACTTCTTTGTCGGCAGACGGCCGGTTAACAATGCCATTCTCATCGGCTCGGGCGAAGAGATGAAGGAGCTCGTGAACGAGGTCAACAACAATCCCGTCTACAATCTCAGATTTATTTCTTCCGTGGACCTCAACCGCTCGGACGAAAACGGCTTCTGGAAGGAAATTGTGGCCAAGATTTATTCCGAAGGCGTCTCGGTCATCGCCATCGACCTGGCCAACGACAATGTCGAGCCGATTCTGCCGCACCTATACAACATGATTTTTTCGAACGTGAACTTCATCGATATGCACAAAATCTATGAAGACATTTTTGACCGCGTGCCGCTCTCACTCCTGCGCTACAACTGGTTTATGGAAAACATTTCCACCACGCCGAGGGCAGTCTATGACCTATTGAAGCGCCTTATGGACGTATCGCTCTCTTTCATCTTGTTTGCGGTTTCTCTCCTCGCTTATCCCTTCGTCTGGCTCTTCATCAAGCTCGACGACGGCGGGCCGCTTTTTATCGTCCAGGAACGCATCGGGGAGGGCAATAAAATCGTAAAGATTCTGAAATTCCGCAGTATGTCCCGCGATGACCGCGGAGATTATGCCGGCGCCAAAGAGCCCAATACGGTCACCAAGGTCGGGCGCTTCCTGAGGAAGTCGAGGATAGACGAGCTGCCCCAGCTCATAAACGTTCTTAAGGGCGACCTCTCGCTTATCGGCCCGCGCCCAGAGCTGCCGGCTCTGGCCAGGAAATATTCGGAAGAGATTCCGTATTACAACGTGCGCCACCTGGTGAGGCCGGGACTCTCCGGCTGGGCGCAGATTTACCACGACAGGCATCCGCATCACGGCGCGGACACCGAGGAGACCAAGAACAAACTTTCTTACGACCTCTATTACATCAAGAACCGCTCCTTCCTGCTTGATATTAAAATTGCTTTGCGTACACTTAAGACCCTGGTCTCAATGGCAGGCCGATAACATGAGAAAACACCTCTGGATTTCACTCATACTTCTCGCCCTTATTGCCCTCCTGGGGTGGTATTTCTTCGCAAACAAATCGACGGCCGGTTCACGGCCGTTCCGCTATGGCCTTGACCTGGTCGGCGGCACCGAGCTTATCTACCGAGCGGATACTTCCAAGGTGGATGATATTGCCGGAGCCATGGATACTCTCAAGGAGGTGATTGAAAGGAGAGTCAATATTTTCGGCGTCTCGGAGCCCCTGGTCCAGACCGAGAGAGCTGGGCTTGTCTCCGGCAATGCCGAGGAACGCCTCATCGTCGAGCTCCCGGGGGTAAAGGATTTGGACCGCGCCATCGCGCTCATCGGCGAGACGCCGGTGCTCGAATTCCGCCTGGCTAGGCCTGACTTCCAGGAAATAGCCGCGAAGAATCCGCGCGCTTCGCTCGATGAACTCTTCATTCCCACCGGTCTTACCGGCCGCTATCTCTCTCGCGCGCAGGTGGAGTTCAACGGCACCACCGGCACGCCGGTTGTGGGGCTTGAATTCAACAACGAGGGCAAAGACCTCTTTGCCAAGATTACCCGGGAACACAAGGGGGAAGTGCTTGCAGTCATTCTCGACGGCGCCGTGCTCTCGACCCCGGTCATTCAGGATGAGATTCGCGACGGCAAGGCGCAAATCACAGGGCAATTCACTCCGGATGAAGCCAAAGAACTGGTGAGAAATCTCAATTACGGCGCTCTGCCGGTGCCGATTGAGCTCTCCGCTTCACAATCAATCGGCGCGACGCTCGGCGACGCGGCGCTCGCGGCCGGAGTGCGGGCGGGGCTCATCGGTTTTGCCGTCTTGGCGCTCTTCCTCATCCTCTGGTACCGTTTGCCCGGAATCATCTCGGTGGTGGCGCTTTGCTCTTACATCGTTCTCTCGCTTGCCATCTTCAAGCTCATTCCGGTGACGCTTACCGCCGCCGGCATGGCGGGCTTCATCCTCTCCATCGGCATGGCCGTCGACGCCAACGTGCTGATTTTCGAGCGGGCTAAGGAAGAGCTCAAGAAGGGCAAATCGATTCACGACGCATTGCACGAAGGATTCCGCCGCGCCTGGCTCTCTATCCGTGATTCCAACATCTCAAGCATCATTACCGCCATCGTGCTCTTCTGGCTCGGTACTTCGGCGGTCAAGGGCTTCGCTCTCACTCTCGGCGTGGGAGTGGCAGTGTCGATGTTCACGGCCATCACCTTGTCGAGGACATTTCTCTTCGCGATTGCTCCGAGAAATGAATCAAAATTAAAACGCTTCCTATTCTCTAACGGCCTTCATGTTCGTAATTAAATACAAAAAAATCTGGTATACGCTTTCCGCCCTTCTCTTCACCTTTTCGATTTTTGCCATGGTTTCGTACGGCTTCAACTTCTCAATCGACTTCAAGGGCGGCACGATTACCGAGGCCGTTTACGCGGCAAGGCCGGAGAAGGCACAGGTCGAGTCGAGAATCGAGGCCCTCAATATTGGCGGCTTTTCGGTCAGGCCTTCCGGCGACAATAACTACGTAGTGAGGACGAAAGAACTGGACAAAGAAGGGAGAGCTAAGCTTCTGGCGGCGCTTCAGGCTGATTCCATCGAAAGACAGAATACTATCGGCCCGACCGCCGGGGCGCAGCTCAGAAGCAAGGCGCTCACGGCCATAGCGGTAGTGGTGCTGATGATTGTGCTCTTCATCACTTTCGTCTTCCGCAAAGTTTCAAAACCCGTTAGTTCGTGGAAATACGGCCTGGCGACTATTATCGCCTTGGCGCACGACGTCATCATCCCCACCGGCATATTCGTTTATCTGGGGCATGTTTACGGCATAGAAATCGACCTTCTCTTCGTCACAGGTCTCTTGGCTATCCTCGGCTACTCCGTGCACGACACCATCGTCGTCTTCGACCGCGTGCGCGAGAACTTGGGATTGAATCAGAGCCATAAAACGAACGAAGAATTCGAGACGACAGTAGGGAAGTCGGTGTCTCAGACTTTTGGCCGTTCAATCAACACATCCCTCACCATTTTCATCACCCTGCTCGCCCTCTACTTCTATGGTCCCGCCGCGACCGAGCACTTCGCTCTGCTTCTAACCTTCGGTATCATCATCGGCACTTACTCCTCCATCTTCATCGCTTCGCCGCTTCTGGTTACTTTCTACAGGCTGCAAAAGGGTTCAAAATAAGGCTTAAATAGAGGGCTTGCGTTAGTATTGGGAATAAGTATAATGGTCCAACGTCTTAACTAACGCTTAAAACCCGTCCAGTTAGACGGGTTCCTTGAAAATTGAATATTGAGAACAGTACAAGAAACTGTTCTATTCCAAGAAATGATGAGTGAGCGAGGACTGAACTCTTGGGACAAGAAAGAAGACCTTATCGTTTTCTCTTTTGTTTCGTTCAATTACAATTTAGAGTTTGATCCTAGCTCAGGATGAACGCTGGCGGCGTGGATGAGTCATGCAAGTCAAACGGGGTCACTTTATGTAGCAATACATTTTGTGATTCAGTGGCAGACGAGGTAGTAACACGTAGGAACCTAACCTTGAGTCGGGAATAATTCACCGAAAGGCGAACTAATACCCGATGGTATCTAAGGATTAAAGAAGCAATTCGCTTAAGGAAGGGCCTGCGGAGTATCAGCTAGATGGTAGGGTAACGGCCTACCATGGCTATGACGCTTAGGGGACCTGAGAGGGTGACCCCCACCGATGGGACTGAGACACGGCCCATACACCTACGGGTGGCTGCAGACGAGAATATTCGACAATGGGCGAAAGCCTGATCGAGCGACGCCGCGTGATGGATGAAGACCCTTCGGGTCGTAAACATCTTTTATGGAGGAGAAAGTACCGAGGCTTGCTTCGGTATTGATAGTACTTCATGAATAAGGGGTTGCTAAACTCGTGCCAGCAGCAGCGGTAATACGAGTGCCCCAAGCGTTATCCGGAATCATTGGGCGTAAAGGGTGTGTAGGTGGCGTTGTTAGTCTCCCGTCAAAGCCTCTGGCTCAACCAGAGTTTTGCGGGGGAAACGGCAATGCTAGAGGATGCGAGAGGTGAATGGAACTCATGGAGTAGGGGTGAAATCCGTTGATATCATGGGGAACACCGAAAGCGAAGGCAATTCACTGGCGCATTCCTGACACTGAGACACGAAAGCGTGGGTAGCGAACGGGATTAGATACCCCGGTAGTCCACGCCCTAAACGTTGTCGATTGGCTTTGGGGAGTATCGACCCTCTCCGAGGCGAAGCTAACGCGTTAAATCGACCGCCTGGGTAGTACGGCCGCAAGGCTAAAACTCAAAGGAATAGACGGGGACTTGCACAAGCAGTGGATTATGCGGTTTAATTCGATGATGAACGAAGAACCTTACCAAGATTAGAAATCCCAACGACGAATAGTAGAAATATTATTCTTTCGCAAGAACGGTGGGACAGGTGATGCATGGCCGTCGTCAGTTCGTGATTTGAATTGTTCCCTTAAGTGGGGTAACGAACGCAACCCTCGTTGCCAGTTACAAGTGTCTGGCGAGACTGCTCCGGTTTGAGGTCACTACGTGGGGACGCGTAGCGGGTTCAAACCGGAGAGGAAGGCGAGGATGACGCCAGGTCAGCATGTCCCTTGATATCTTGGGCTACACGCATAATACAATCGCATCTACAACGGGTCGCGACGCCGCAAGGCTGAGCTAATCCTAAGAAAAGGTGCGCCAGTTCGGATTGGGGGCTGAAACTCGACCCCATGAAGCCGGAATTGCTAGTAATCGCGGGTCAGCTATACCGCGGTGAATACGTTCTCAAGTCTTGTACTCACCGCCCGTCAACTCAAGGGAGATGGGAATACCCGAAGAATCGCGCAAGCGGTGCCACGGTAAGCTCATCGACAGGGAGTAAGTCGTAACAAGGCACGGGTAGCGGAAGCTGCTCGTGGAGTAATTCAATTCGAAAACGCCAGGCGAACGCCCGGCTTACAGAGTCGATACCTTTCATAAGGTGGACATTGCCATGAGTCCTAAAAGTGGCTGACCAACGGGAAAGTCCGGAACGGAACAAAATAGAGAACGATACGCAAAAGCCACCCGTACGGGTGGCTTTTGCTTGTATGCTTAAGAATTCAGGAGAGACTTGAACAGCGAGCTTTTAATCGCCTGACCATTGTGCACATCAACCTTTCTGACTCCAATAACATTCTCTCGCGAAATCGTAGCGGCTTGAATACCCAGCACGAGACCTTCAGTATCGAAGATGGGTCCACCACTCATTCCTGAAAGTCCGATATCTCGTATCAAGAATCCATCATGCTTCTTATTGCCATTTTTGCCGGGGCTCTCAATGACTGCATGGTCTAGCACAAATGTTGGCTGGAAATACCTTCTAATTCCACCCACGTCCAATCCAGCCGCAGTCGTCTTGATTGAATTTAGAGGGTAGCCTGATACGCAGACCGAACGGCCAATGGGGGCCAGTTCATCAGAGAGCTCTAGGTAGTCAGGGGTTTCTAAATCAACCTGACCAATAAAGAGGTCATTGCTGGCATCTTTCTTGAACTCTTTTATTACAAGTCTCGGGTTAAATACTTTGTCAGGCATCCACCCTCTAAACTGGAATTCCGTTTTCTCATTTGCGGTATCGAACACATGAGCTGCCGTGGCAAATTTCCCGTCGGGGCCAATAAAGAACCCAGTCCCTACCACTGCGATTCTTCCTTCTGTAGGGCCGATCTTTTCTAGGCGGAAAATAGGAAACATTGTCCTTGAGGCTTTTTCGATTGCATTTACGAACATATTTTTTAAGAACTTAACTATTAAGGTTCTCACAACTGAAGGGCTATTGCCCGGTCCTCGGATGAACGCACGGGGATCGAAAATGGAGTCCTCGTTTTTGCTTTTATATATATGCTTATCCGTTTTTCCTCGTCTTCTTGAGTTGTATCTATCCTGTATTATATCATCTTTTACCCTTGAGCGCAAGGGAAAATTGTAGTGCAGTTGTGGGGAAACGGTGTTTTGTGGTCACGGATAATTTCTTGCTAGAAATTTCCGCGACCCCCGCTCGCGCCGTCGCGCTCCGCACCGCACAAAATCCCCCGGATTTTGTGCGCGCACTTGGGTTCGAACCAAGGACCTCACGAGTATCAGTCGTGTGCTCTACCAGCTGAGCTATACGCGCCTTCGCCAAGCCATAGCTTGGCTTCGGCGACGCGAAGCGCACGAAGACAAGCAAAGACTGGGTGGCTAAAAATATATCAAAAAACGCTCTTTTAAACAACAAACGCTACTGGTACAATATCTTTATGCCGAAAAACAGGATTATTCTCTCAATTGGCGTCGTTATCGCCCTTCTCCCGGTGCTCGGATTCCCGCATTCTTGGGAATCCTTTTTCCAGATTTTGGCCGGGCTCTCGATAGTCCTCCTCTCCGTCTGGGCCAATATTGATAAGAAGCTCAAGCTCCAGGCCAAGGCCCACCAGAGACAGGCACGAAGAGCAACAGATGCTCTTCGTGAGACGGAGCGCGACGGCGCGAGTCCGGGTCGGGCGAGTTTCCAGCAGGAAACTACGCCTGACAGGAAGGAAGCAGAGTACGGCAAGCGCGTTACCGACTTCTATCCCAGGACTGGCCAGCTAGGCCGCCGCCTTACCGATTTGAATCCCAATTATGAGCTGCCACTCGAGTCTCAGGCGAAAGAATCGGAATCACCGGAATTATGATGGCACAGTGGCGTAATGTCTTGGTGTGGGCGGGAGGAGTAGTCCTCCTTTTTATTTTTCTTACGGCTGCCGCCGCGCCACGCTTCATGGAGATAAAGTACCGCTCGCCTCTCGCGGAAGAGCGCTTCGCGAGCGCCGTGGCGGAATCGTCCTCTGGCGTAGAAGTGGTTCACTTGCCGACGCCTGAACCCCTGAAGGCGCTTTACATGACCTCGTGCGTGGCCGGGACTCCGAGCTGGAGGAATGAGCTGAAGTCTCTAATAGAGACTTCAGAACTCAACGCCGTGGTTATAGACGTAAAGGACTTCACCGGCAGAATCGCTTTCCTCAATAATTTCCCGAAGGGCCCGGACCAGCGCGGCTGCACCGTCTCCGACCTCAAGGAATTCGTCGCGGCGCTCCACTCGAGCGGCATTTATGTCATCGGGCGTATATCCGTTTTCCAAGACGCTTCCTATTCCCGGCTTTTCCCGGAACTTGCCGTGGAGAATAAAAACGGCGGGGGAATCTGGCTTGACCACAAAGGCCTCTCCTTCATCGATGTGGGTGCCAAGCCGTACTGGGACTATATCGTCCAGATTTCCAAGGACGCCTATGCGCTCGGCTTCGATGAATTGAATTACGACTACGTGCGTTATCCTTCCGACGGAGATATGGAAAATATTTCTTACGTCTGGAGCTCCGCCTCATCCACCAGAGCCGACACGCTCGAAAGTTTCTTCACTTATCTGGACGACAAACTCTCGGATACCGGAGTCGTCACCTCCGTCGACCTCTTCGGCATGACCATGACGGTGCCGCACGACATGGGCATCGGTCAGGTCTTCGAGAAAGCGCTGCCGCATTTCGATTACGTTTCTCCTATGGTTTATCCTTCGCACTATCCGGCCACCTGGGGCGGCTTCGCTAACCCGGCCGAGCATCCGTATGACGTGGTGCATATTGCCATGTCCGAAGGCAAGAGGAGAGAAGCGATTTTCAATATTTCCATGGGCCTTGCCACCTCGACTCCGTCGAAGTTGAGGCCGTGGCTACAGGACTTCAACCTCGGCGCGACCTATGGCCCAGACAAGGTCCGCGCGCAAATCCAGGCCACTTACGATTCCGGCCTTACCAGTTGGATGTTGTGGTCAGCAGCAAATAAATACACCAAGGATGCGTTATTGCCTGAGTAAAAATATTGTGATATAATAAAAAAAGATTGGAGGAATTATGTTGCAGAAAATCGTGGCAGCAGTAGCTGTGGTCTCGGTAACGGTAATCATCGTGGGGAGTGTCGTGGCAGTGACGCATCTCCTGTATCTGGACATTTCGGGCTTCTCCGCGGCGGAGAAAGAGCGGATTATGGAGCCGTACTCCATGGTCGTAGCAGTCCCACTCTTCGTGCTCATCTGCACCTTTGTTATCTTTGCCGGCAGTCGCAAATATCCCGTCTGACTAAGACGGGAAGGCCGAAGTCGCTACACGACTTCGGCCTTCACGTTTTAGATGGTATAATGCTTGAAAATGGACGAGGATTTGCAGAAAGTGACATATTTTGCCGAAACGGATTCGCGCGGGGAGCGGAAGCCCTTCGGCATCAAGAATCTCGACAGGAGCAAGCATGTCTACGTTATCGGCAAGACCGGTATGGGCAAATCCACCATGCTTGAGAACATGGCCATCCAGGACATCCAGCAGGGCAGGGGCCTCGCCTTCGTAGACCCTCACGGCGGCACGGCCGAGAAGCTTCTCGAGTACGTGCCGGAAGAGCGCATCAAGGACGTGCTTTATTTCGCGCCTTTCGACATGGAATATCCCGTCTCCTTCAACATCATGGAGGATGTCGGGCAGGACAAGAGACACCTCGTGGTAAACGGTCTCATGTCCGTATTTGAAAAAATCTGGGAAGATGCATGGTCGGCTCGCATGGCCTACATTTTGCAGAATACTCTCCTGGCGCTTCTCGAATATCCGGGCGCGACGCTTCTCGCGGTCAACCGTATGTACACCGACAAGGCCTTCCGGCAGAAGGTGGTTGAGAACGTCACCGACATTTCCGTCAAGAGTTTCTGGGTCGACGAGTACGCCAAGTACACCGACAAATACGCGCAGGAGGCGACCCCCGCCATCCAGAACAAAATTGGCCAGTTCGCCGGCAACCCGCTTATTAGAAATATCATCGGACAGTCCAAGTCTTCTTTCGACATGAGGAAAATCATGGATGAGAAGAAGATTCTCATCGTGAACCTCTCCAAGGGCCGGGTGGGAGAGGGCAATGCCAGACTCTTGGGTTCGATGCTTATCACCAAGATTTATCTTGCCGCCATGAGCCGAGCGGACGAGAGTTCCCAGTCTCTTGCCAAACTGCCGCAATTCTACCTCTTCGTGGACGAGTTCCAGTCCTTCGCGGACAAATCTTTTGCCGATATCCTTTCCGAAGCAAGGAAGTATAAACTCAATCTCACCATGGCTCACCAGTATATCGAGCAGATGGAGGAGGAGGTGCGAGACGCCGTCTTCGGCAACGTCGGCACCATGGTAACCTTCCGCGTCGGCGCTTATGACGCAGACGTGCTCGAGAAGGAGTTCGCGCCGGTCTTTACCGCCGAAGACCTAGTGAATCTAGGTCTTCGACAAATCTATCTCAAGCTCATGATTGATTCCGTGACCTCCCAGCCATTTTCCGCGAGCACTTTGCCGCCGATACAGCCGCCGCGTTCAAGTTATGTCAAAGAAATTACCGAGAACTCGCGCAGGGTCTACGCCAAGTCAAGAAGTCTGGTGGAGAAAGAAATTGTCGAATGGCACGCTCCAACCGAACCGCCGAAGCCGAAAATTTTGTATCCGAAGACGGAGACTCCTCCCCCGGTATCCAAGCCCGGTCCGATTGACGCGAGAAGCTTCACCCCGGCGCCCAAGCTTATCGCGAAGAAATCGGAAGCGAAAATATCTCTGGAAGAATTGAAGAAGAAAGCCGACAATCAGAGAAAGCCCGACCAGAAAAATGTTTCAGCCCTCCGCGACGCGCTGAAGCAAGTGGTGGGGGAACGGAAAAATGACCAAGCTCCAATGACCAACATCCAACCAAATTCCAATCCTCAAACTCCAAAGATAGAAACAAAACAAAACGGCCCCACTCCGGAAGAGTTAAGGAAAATCCTGCATGGCGAATAAAAGAGTTTTGATATTTTCTACAGCGTACCTTCCTTTTGTCGGCGGCGCGGAAGTTGCGGTCAAAGAACTTACCGATAGGCTAGGAAATGATATTGAATTTGACCTTATCACTGCCAAGATACGCGCTGGTTTGCCGAGTAAGGAAAGGGTTGGAACTGTAACAGTATATCGAATAGGCGCGGGGATAAAACTTCTTGATAAACTGTTACTGCCATTTGTCGGGGCTATTAAAACGTGGAGACTTAATAGAGAAAAAAAATATGATTATTTCTGGGGAATAATGGTTTCGTTTGCAACTGGCGCCGCGTATATTGCGAATTGGTTTCAGAAGAAAGTGCCGATTATTTTGACGCTTCAGGAAGGCGACTCGGAGAAATGGTTACGGTATCGCTGGTTTGGACTCATCGATTTGTCTTGGCGCATGGCTCTGAAAAGAACCGCCCGCCTTACAGCAATCAGTAATTACTTGCTCGAAAGAGCCAAGCGCCTGGGATACACAGGATTTTCCTGTGTAATACCAAACGGAGTAGATGTAGAGAAATTCCTAAATCCAAAATCCAAAATCCTAAATCCTGATGAAGTCACACTCATAACAACTTCAAGATTAGTAGAAAAAAATGGGGTGGGAGACATTATCGAAGCGATGAAATTTTTGCCCGAAAGCATGAAGCTCAGAATAATCGGAATCGGCCCATTGGAGAAAAACTTAAAAGCCAAAGTCAGAGATTTAAAGCTTGAGAACAGAATCGATTTTCTGGGAATAGTTCCCAATTCCGAAATTCCAAAACATCTTCATGAAGCTGATATTTTTATCCGCCCGAGCCTATCCGAAGGGCAGGGGATATCGTTTATCGAGGCAATGGCGGCGGGGCTGCCGGTGATAGCAACGCCTGTCGGGGGTATCCCGGACTTTTTAAAAGACGCTGAGACAGGTCTGTTCGTTGAGTCAAAGAACCCTCGTCAAATCGCCTTCCAGATTCAGAAGCTTATTTCCAATCGTGTTCTTCACGACAAGATTGTTATAAACGCCAAACGCATGGTTTCCGAGAAATATGATTGGGATTTGATAGCGAATGATATGAGGAGTAAGGTGTTTAACGTATGAAGATACTCATCACCACCGGCCTTTCCGAGTCTCACACAGGCGGGCCGGCGCAATACGGCTCGAATCTGAAGAGTGAATTCGAGAAGCTGGGGCACGAAGTGCGGTTGAAGCAGTACGGCTCAGTAGAGAGTGCGTTATTAAAAGTCTGGCCAGATGCGTTTTGGGCTGATAAGATTCTCGCCCTGGATACTTTTTCGGTCGGGTTGCCATCAGTTATAGCCGCCGGGCTTTTCCGGAAAAAAGTTATAATTCGCGTGGGCGGAGATTTCGTCTGGTCTGCCTACGTGAACAGGACCGGGAAACCGCTAACTCTGCCCGCTTTCTACAAAAATCTTCCCAAACTGAATTTTAAAGAAAAAATTATTTTTTTCCTGACAAAATGGGTGATAAGCAAGACGGATTTTCTCGCCTTCAACACCGAGTGGCAGAAGAATATTTGGGCGGGCTATTATAGAATCCCATCGGGCAAGTCCGGCGTTATAAGAAATTTTGTGCCAGAAAAAAACGCGGGTGCGCCTTTTTCAAAGAAGAATTTTATCTGGGCCGGCAGGCTCATACCGGAGAAAAATATCACAATGCTTAAAAAATTCGGCGTGGAAATTATTACCGGAGAACCGCGCGACAAGATTCTAAGGAAGCTCAAAGATTCTTACGCCGCTGTTTCCCTAGCTTTTACGGACATTTGCCCGAATTTTATCCTCGAGGCGGCTTCTTTCGACAAACCATTTATCATGACTAGAGAAACTGGCTTCGGAGAGCTTTTCCCCAAGGGTGGCATCTTCGTCAACCCGTTCGATGAGGTGGAGGTAGGGAAGGCTTTTGAGGCCATGCAGGATGAAAATACCTATAATAAGCACGCAGAGGAGCTCAAAAACATGAACATAGGCCACTCTTGGAGCGATTTGGTGGCGGAGATTTTTCAAATATGGAAAAAGATCTAAAGATATTAATGATAAGTTCGGACAAGAAACTTCTTGAAGAGGGAAGCACGGTTTCTGAACGTATCAAGGAGTACGGTAACTTGGTCGAAGAAATCCACGTTGTTCTTCTCTGCAACAAGTCTCATACGGAATCATTGAAAATTTCCAGCAATGTTTGGGTTTACCCGACAAACTCGGTTACGAGTGTGTTGAGACCTATCGACGCGGCGCGGATAGGGAAGAGGATTGTGCTGGAGAAGAAATTCGTGCGCGGGCAATCGGTCATCACCTGCCAGGACCTTGAGTCCGGTTGGGCCGGAGTGAGGGTGAAGAATAAATGGCGGATTCCTCTTGAAATTCAGATGCATACCGACCCGTTCTCGCCGTACTTTACCGGATTTCAAAATACGGTGCGCAAATTCTTCATGAAAAGAATTTTGAACAATGCCGATTCTATTAGGGTAGTCAATGAATCTCTGAAAGAAAAATTGAAAATTGTAAATTCTAAATTGGAAATTTATACGCTGCCCATTTACGTTGATAAAGAAAAAATAGAAAACGCGACTATTGCCTTCGACCTCCACGCGCGGTACCCATGGCACTTTATATTGCTATCCGTTTCCCGTCTCGAATCGGAGAAGAATCTTGGTCTTGCACTTCGCACCCTAGCTCTCGTTAGGCAAAGCTTCCCGGAAACCGGGCTAATTATAGTTGGCTCAGGTTCTGAAGAGGGGAAACTCAAATCTCTCGTGCAATCTCTAGGGTTGCAGGGAGCCGTAGCATTTGCCGGCTGGCAGGACAATCTTTCTTCTTTCTACAAAACCGCGAATGCATATCTTCAAACTTCTTTGTTTGAAGGCTACGGACTTTCTCTCGTCGAAGCGGGGCTATCTGGATTGCCCGTCATTACGACGCCTGTCGGCTTAGCTCTTGAACTTGAACACGGCAAGAACGCTTATATATTCCCGCACGACAGGCCGGATCTTTTCGCTTCCGGCATTATTGATCTCATCGAGAATAATCAGAAGCGCGAGAATTTGAAATTTAATTTGAAAAAAACTCTGGAAATCAAACTAATTTCCAAAGACCAATACCTCAATCAACTTTTGGAAAATTGGAAGGAAATTGCCGGAAGGGTAGCGTAACTGGGGATAACTCTATTAAGGTTTTTCAATATTTAAGTCTCTAAATCTATAGACGGATTAATACAACTAAATTTTTTGCCTGAAAATTTTACAAATTCCAGCCAACGCAAGAATATAGATTCTTTAATGCTCTCGGTTTCCCCCTTTATCAAGGTTTATCATAGTTGCTATACATTTTCCTCAAAAATAGTCTATGGTCAAAGCTCCAGAATTATACAAGTTTTACGTCAAAATTGGGTCAAAAATTAACAATTTTTAGAGTTTGAGATTTACCAATTTATCCTTGATTTTGGCTCTTATTTTGGAGATTCCGCTTGGTATAATTAGAGTACAATAAAAAGTGAAAAATCAGAAACTTTTTAATCAGTTCTTTTTCTTACTTACTCTCGGGGTTATCCTCCTAGGTTCTTTTGGAAATATTTCGAAAATTCACGCTGCGGGTCCTCCGGCCATCTTAAGTTACCAGGGCCGCCTGGCCAATGCGGCTGGGAGCTTGCTTGGCGGGGCTTCGGGTACGACTTATTACTTTAAATTCTCTTTGTGGAGCGCGGTAAGCGGCGGCACGAAACTCTGGCCGACGACGGACCCCACTTCCGTAGCCGCCACTGTGCGCGAAGGAGTATTCTCCGTCAATATCGGTGACACCGCAAACGGTTATCCGGATACGCTTGATTATGATTTTTCTAGCACGAACGTTTTCTTGAAGGTTGAAGTTTCTTCGAACGGCACGAGCTTTGAAACTCTTTCACCACGGCAGCAACTCTCCTCGGTTGCTTTCGCGCAAGTGGCCGGCACAGTCATCAGCGCTTCGTCAACAATTACCAATCTGACCGTTTCGAAAGCAACTACCACCGAAGCCACTTCGACTAATTTTTTCAGTACGAATCTCTGGAGCACGATTTTCAATAACTCTGGTCTCGCAACTCTGGGCAATCTTCTCGTGACAAGTTCCTCCACTTTTCAGAATTTTACAGCTGTTAATTCCACAAGTACCTCTGCCACTTCAACTAACTTCTTTGCAACCACGGCATCGTCGACAAACTTGTTCGCCGCGGCGTTTAACGTGGGCAGTTTTTTCCAAGGAGGTCTTGGAGATTGCAGTTCCGAGACCCAAACTATCCTTTATAACTCAACAACAGGCAAGTTTTCATGCGGTAGCGACTCAAGCGGTGGCGGAGACGGGCAAGAAATTAACTGGACATTCGTGGCCAATGCAGGAGACCCCGGTACTGGCCGAATGTACGTTTCTACCACAACGAACCAGGTTATTGTTGGGGCAACTGCCACTTCTTCGATGGCCAGGTTTGAGGTCGTTGGCGGGGCGACAATCGATAAATCTACCACCACCTCCGCCACCTCGACCAATTTCTTCTCCACCACCGCATCCTCCACCAATCTGTTCTCCACCGCGGCGCAGTTAGGCTCGCTTACCGTCCAGTCTGCCTTAGGTGTGTCCTCCGGCGGCACAGGAGCAACAACTCTCACCGGTATCCTGCTGGGCAACGGTGCTAGCGCCTTTACTGGACTCACGACATCGGCTGGTATCTTCGGCGCTATCTCCGACGAGACTGGTGGAACCGGCGTTCTGGTGGGAAGCGTCTCGCCGGCCCTTACCGGCACTCCGACTATGACCGGTTTTATCTCAACCGCTTCTTCCACCATCAATGCCAATCTTACAATCACCGGCAATTCCACCACGACCTCTGCCACCACCACCCAATTCCACATTTCCTCAATCTTCAATTTCGGCGGAGATGTCTTTGATGAAC
>Ga0209542_10008408_pt1 | contig 19309 bp, 9 predicted proteins | sample RifCSPhighO2_01_FD_184028 | JGI IMG/M metagenome (GOLD analysis project Ga0209542, IMG submission 184028) | Soil microbial communities from Rifle, Colorado - Rifle CSP2_plank highO2_0.1 (SPAdes) (version 2) | ecosystem: Environmental > Terrestrial > Deep subsurface > Rock core/Sediment ...
TTCTGGAGCAACTAATAGAACAATGAATTTGCTAAATTCTACTTATGCAAATTATTCTTATGCCTTTTCTTCAGATGGAAATCAGATTTCAAAATTTTGGTGCAAAAATTTTACAAATATTATAAAGCAGCTCGATATTAGATTTAGTATAGATACAGCTGGTCCTTGGGTTAGCTTGATTTCTCCTGCAAATAATGCAGGGTTTACTACTGCTAATGTTGTGCAATTTAAGTTTAATGCAACTGATGCAGGAATAATTGCAAGATGCGCTCTTGTTAAGAATGGTGCTGAAGCTGTTTCTAGCAGCGATATTACAAAAGGAATTGTAAATAATATTAATTATTCTGATTTTTCAGCTAGAATTCATTCAGCTTATATTGCTTGTTATGATGCTGCAGGAAATAGTAATAATTCAGCTCAAATAAATATAACTATATCTTGTCCTAGTGGATATCAGAATTGTAATGGTGTTTGTGCTGTTTCTTGCGGTGGAGGAGGCGGTGGAGAAGGAGGAACCTGCACTGAAACTTGTGTAAATAAAAATTTAAGCTGCGGAAACCAGATAATATGCGGAAATCTTACAAATTGCGGCCCATGTTTAGAAGGAAAAATATGTTCAGCTGGAAAGTGTGTTAATAATTCTGGAGGAGCAGGAACTTGCACTCCTAATTGTGCAGACAAATCATGCGGAGATAATGGGTGTGGAGGAAGCTGCGGGGCTTGTGTAGAAGGAGAAAGCTGTAATGTGGGAGTGTGTGAAACAACTTCTGGAGGCAGCATATTTTGGTATGTTATAGCAGGTTTGCTAACTCCAATAATAATTTTAATAATAGTAATAATTATAATTATATTAAGAGAAAAGAGAAAACAAGCTGGAAATTCTGGAAAATCATCTTCAAATTTAAGTTCTATTAATCCTGGACATGGCTCAGGACCAGGAGGTCAGCCAAGTTTTCCTCCTAAACCTGTTTTTAGAAATATAGGCGAGCCTCAGTTCAGCCCGAGGTCAGAAAGTCTTTGAGTTTTAATTTAGACTTTCGGATGCTCAGAGAAATCGCTAATTTCTCTGACACAAGATTGAAAATAATAACTAAACTAATATTAATAATAATTGATTCTATTTAGTCTATAGGGCTTATTAACATCAACAGAATTATTAATTATTGTTTGTTGTTAATCTAAAAGTTATTAATTACTCGTTATACCCTGTGGTCTTGCCACAGGGTGAAACTAAAGAGTGATATTAAACCTCTTAGTTATTATCTAAAAAACTATTTCTACACCTTGTTCTGCTTACTTGCAAAGCTATTAAACAGCGGAAAAATTGTAGAGATTAATAATATTGAAGATGCCCTGTGCTCTTGGCACAGGGAGGTTCACCTTCATTTATTAATTATTGGGATTATATTATTAATTCATCTTTATTTTCTATAGGGTGGAGATGTATTAATTCTTTTGCATATTCTCTTGCATTAGAAATATTAATTATTTATCCTAAATACCTAAATCTGCCTGGGCGAGGCTCATATATTACACCTTCTTCTAAAAGCTTTTGAATTTCCCGGTTTATTAAATCTGGAGAAGATTTTATTTCCATTATTAATTTATCTGCGTCAATTCCTTCTTCTGTCTGCTTAATCATCTCTATTACTTTGCTTTTTATATCTTGCAGCTGTGTTTTGTCAACGACAGCAGCAGGTTTATTTTCTTTTTCAAGCTCTAATTTTCTGACTAGTAAATAGCGAGGGTCATAATTTTTTATTATTTCAGGAGCAATATAAAGCTCATTATTATAAATTCTTAAAGTTCCTATTACAAGAATTGTGTCTCCCTGGTTTATACTCTTAAAGCGGTCTGAATCTTCTTTAAAGCTCTTAAGGCGGATTTGCCCAGAAGCATCATCAATTGTGAATGACAAGAAATTGCTTTCTGAATCTGCCTGGTATTTTTCAATTACATTTGCAATAATATTTATTCTTACTATTTTCTTATCCCCAAGCTCTACACAACTAATCCTTTCATTCTCTATAATTTGTTTGCCTAGGAATAAATCTCCTATTCTAAGCTTGTATGCTATGTTTCTTTTAAGCTGTTGTTCTGACATGTTTATTAATTTGAAAGTTTATTTATAAATATTGTTGGTGTGAAATATATTAATCTATTTAGCTTTTATATTTTATAAAGTTAGATTATGTCTCTTATTTAATTCTCCAATTTTATTTTTTATAGATTGTTCTAGGTCTATATTATTTAAGTTAGCTATTCTTGCTATAAATATTAATAAATCTGATAATTCTTCTCCTAAATGCTCTTTATTAATTGGCTCATTTCTTATATTGGGCTTGTTAAGCTCATTTGCAACTTCTCCTAATTCTTCTAATAAATGTAAAATTGTGTTATTAATATTATGTTTGCAATTAAATTTCTTGTCGATTGTATCTATAATTTCATCTGCTTTTTTTTGTAGGTCTATTATTTTCATATTTTCTTCAATCATGTTCTTTGCACAAAGCCTTTTTTAGGCTCAAAAATATCTCCTGAAATTCTTAATTTATCTAATGCATCTTCTATTTCTGGCAAGGAGAGCTTGCCGTCTAAGTCTTTTGCAAGCTCTTCTAAGGGAATTAATTTTCCTATTCTAGATTCCAGACGGGATATTGTTTCTCTTACAATTATAATCTTGCTTCTCTGGCTTGTAGGAATTCCTGTAACTATTTTATCAATATCAAAAGTTTTTGTTTCGTAATCATAGCCTACTTGAGTAAGATAAAATTTCATTAAGTCAATAGCTCTTTTTGCATGCTCTCTTTTTACTTTTTTTGATAACTGCGCTTTTGCACAAGCTTCTGACAGCCTTATTAGTGCTTCCAGCTGCCTTGCAGATATTGGGATTGGCCTTTGCAAGTCCTCTGAAGATACTGGAGAATTTCTTAAATCAACATAAAATTTTTTTATTTCATCTACTGCCTCATTTGTAAGTTCTGGCTTTATATTCTGCTTTGCATATGCTATATATTTTCTAAAAATATTTCTTTCAACCTCTGCTTTTTTACCTTCTCTTTTATGTTCTTGCAATACATGGGTTGCAATTGCATTATCTTTTTCTCTTTCTGGAAGGTCTCTTAAAGTGAATATGACATCGAAACGGTTTATCAAAGTTGGAGGAATATCTATCTGGCTTGCTACAGGCTGATATGGATCAAAGCGCCCAAATTTTGGATTTCCTGATGCTAAGACTGATGTTTCTGCTCTTAATGTAGCTTGAATATTTGCCTTTGAGATTGTAACTGTATTATGCAATATCATTCCATTAGATATAAAAGTTTTAAATGGCTCTATTGTAACATCATAAACCCATTTAATTTTCTTATTTTCAATTTTAGCGACTTTTTTTATCTTTACCCAGCGAGCATAGCCGAAAGCTAATTTTTTTAATTCTTGAATATCTTTTTTTATCTCTTCTTTTTCTCCTTTAAATTCTTTTAGCTTTTTTTCTGCAATCAAGACAAGCTTTTGCAGAAACTTCCTTTGTTTTTCTACTCCCAAGTCAATAGAATGCCCAATTTCTTTTCTTGGAGATATTTTAAGCTTTTTAAATATTTCATTAATTTTATCAGTGCAATTAGGAATAATATCTCTTATTGTTTTATATGACTTATCTTTTTTACAGTATTCTTTTAGCCTGTTTTTTTTCTTTTCTGATAAAAAACTTATGGTTAAGAGAAATTTTAAAAGATTTTCCTGTCCGGTTATATCTACTTTAAAAAAAGCTCTATCCCTAAAAATTGAAGATTGAATTCCAAATCTTAATAGAACATCAGAAACTTGCTGCGCTAATTTCAAATTCTCTGTTATTAGAGTTGCTCTGCAACCATTTCTATTCTGAAATACTACTGTGCCGTCTCCATCAAATAATGCTCTTATTAAATACTTTAAATTTTCTTTTGGAAGCTGCATTATGCTGTCCGGAATAGTTTTTATTATGCCTTTTTCCATTAGGTTTTTGTCAAGCTTTAGAAATTCTTCAACAACTTTTTTTGAAATAACTCTTACTGCATATTGTTTTCCTCTTCTTGTTAATCCTGCGCTTATTCCAAAAAACAGCTTAATAGCTTCCTTATAATCTTCAATTAATTCAACATCATTATTCCAGAACTGAATGCCATTTTTCTTTCCCCTATTTAATTCATAACAGCCATCACTTATATGGTAGCCAAGGATTTTGCATAATATGTCGTTTTTTTGTTCATATGCTTCTTCTTTTATTATTACTTCTGATGGGACTGGGAAAAACATACCTTCTTCTAATTCTTGAGCAGATTTTGTTGATATCTTTCCATTATTAACAATCCAGCACGGATGTTCTGGTGTAACTGTAATTTCTCTCCCATTTGCTAGTTCGATTTTTATGAATTCTTTTGGGGCAAGATGCCTGCTTATTCTATCAGCTTTTAATGGAAAGTGCTTTTCAAAATCAGTTGATAATAATTTAATATTTTCAACAGGGAGTATCTCACAATCTTTTCCTGAAATTAGTTTTTCTTTATTTTTTTCCATTAGGTTGTCTACAAAAGGACCTATTTCAACTTCTTCCCCATTTGAAAGCATTAGCTTGAAGTCTGGCAGCATGCATTGCTGTTCTAATGCCTCATGGATTGCTGATCTATCAACAGGATCCATCTTGTCAATTTCGTCAATACATACAATTCCATGATTGGCTAAAACCATTGCTCCTGCTTCTAGTGCCCAGCCTTTTAGAAATTCGTCTTTTACAACTGTTGCTGTGATGCCTGCGCCAGATGCCGCCTTTCCAACCACATATCTTCCTCTTGGAGCAATTCCTGAAATATATTTTAGCAATTGCGAATTATGAACTCCAATTCCATTAGCTACAAATGTATTTGTTGTGGGAATGGATAGGTCATAGACTTTCTCATCTCTTTTTTCTAGAATAGTTACATCTGTTATTTTTGACCATAGGATGTTGCTATTGGCTATTTTCTTTAAAATTTCAAGTTCTGGGATATTTTCTTGAGACTTTTTTTCGAATTTTTCGATTAATCTTAATAATCTTAGCCTGCCTATTGTGCCTCTTCTTCTTATTGTCCGCATTTCTGCTGCAAGAGTTCTGTTGCCAGAGATTCTGCTGTTGTATCCCAATTTTTTTACAACTTTATAAACCAAATCTCCGCAAGGAATAAGATTGTTGTAGCTGTAGATCGGCTTTTTTTTATTTATTTTAATATCTCTCCTGTATATTTTTATGTTACTTAAAAATTTGTTTATCATATAAGTTGGAACTGCTACAGAGAAGTAATCCGTTTTATTGCCTTTATATACATAATTTCTTTTTTTTAGCTTGTTGATTATTCCTACAGAAAATAAAATGTCAGAGGTATATTCAGCAAGCTCTTTTGATAAAGTTATTAACTCGAATCCTTTTAGCATCTTCGCATCTTGAATTAGCCTTCCATCTCCTGAAAAAAGCCCGGAAATTAAGCCGTAAATAAACTCTCTGGGAGCAAAAAACAAAAATTCAGGTATTTTTTTAATTCTAGAAAAGTTTCCTTTAACTCCTTTTTTAATTAACTTTAAATGTTGCGAATCATAGCAGTAAGCCATTAGAATATTTGAGAGAGTTTTTGAATATAATATCACTCTGTTGCTATAGGCATGGCAATTAATATTCATTTTCTTTGCGAATCTGATGACATTATTTTGTATTTCTCTATCTTTATTAGAAATTTCTACAGCATTTTTATTTTTAATATATCCTTCTGATAAAAAAATGCCAATGAAAAACCCGAAATCTTCGTCAAGTTTTATCTTTTCAGGAAGAAGTTTCGAATTATTGCCTGCCTTTTTATTAAAATATTTAGGATAAAAATATTCTGAAATTTTGTTGTGGTAATTTATCGGAATGGGTACATACATGTTTGCTGTCAGCTCCTGCCCTTTAATCGGGATAATCTCACCTGTTTTTGATAAAGTTATAAATGAGTGATCTTTTGTGGCAGTTACGCTTTTCCCATGTTCAGTTGTTATTTTTATTAAGTTTTTTTCTGGCAGATGTTTTATTATCTCAAAAACATATTCCCATCTGGGCTCGTGATTTTTCATATCAATAGTAAGAACTTTTAGCCCTTTCGGGAATTTTTTGAATTTTTTATAGATATTTTCTATGGTTTCATACCCTGTTTCTTTGCCAGATATGTACATAACTTTCTCATTTTTCCCCAAGCTTTTGGCCACTCCAGGATCTCCTATTAATAAAATATGGATATCGCCGCGAGTTTTATTTCCATCTGATTTTGTTTTTTTAACTCCTGAAAACAATTGCAGGAGCAAGGCAATTTTTATTTCTTCATAGCCATATATAGAAGGGGCTATACTTTGCGAGAGTATTTCAAGGATTTTTGGGTTTGCTGATAATTCTTTAATTTGCCTCTCATCTTCTTCTGTTATATCCAGCTCTTCAAAAGTTTCTTCTAATGGAATAATATTATTTGCTTCTACTGCTAGATCAAAGCGAGTTGACATGCCGCCTGTTGGTAAAGGAGAAGGAACTTCTTTTAAAACCCCTATAATTCTTACTTTGCTTCCAGGAGTTGTTTTTTCTTCCATTTTTGGCTCTACTAAATCTTCTTTTAAGAATACATTAAGCCTGCGAGGCTGTTCTCCGCCGTCTAAAGTTTCAGGAGATTCTTCTATTACCAGCCTCTGAGCATCAACCATGTCTTTGCTGATTAATCTAAATGCGCCTTTTCTTCCGCACGAACAACGAGAAGGCTCTCTGAATTTTTTTTCTATCTGCAATACAGAGATTACTGTGCCACATGATGGACATTCAAATTTTGCATTTACTACTTGCGGCCTGACATCTGAAGCTTGTCTTACTAATCCTTCTATGCACACTAATTGATTAAGATGTTTTGCTCTTATATTTCTTATATGAACTTTGTGAATTTCAGGGATATCTAGAAGCCTGACTCTTGGATTTTTTATCAGCCCTGTCTCTTCTATTCCAAGTTCAATTAATTGAAGCATTTCTTCTGGCGAGTCAATAATCTTTTCTGCTAAATTTGGAGAAAAAGAAGCTATATCCTGGAAACTTAAGGAGATTACTCCTTTTCCAGATTTAATCATCTTTCCTAAATCTTTTTTATAATAATTAAAAAAGCTTTTTATTTCTATTAGTGTTTCTTCTGTGCTTTCCTTTTTTTCTATTTTTTTAGGCTTTTCCATTCCAGAAAAATTGTCATTGTCTCCAGAATTGTCATAATTGCCCTTATAACCATCTTTATAGTTATTCCCTGTTGGTATGCCATCATAACCTTTTGAATAGTCTATCTCTTTTTCCATGTGTTAGCTTAATTTAAGGGATTTATATTTATTTCTGTATAGGAAAGTATACTTTCCTATCTCATCAAACTGCCTTCTAAGCAGTTTGAGATATATTATTATATACTTCTCTTTATTTAGTTCCCCAGCCTATTTCCATTAGAATAAGGAGGTTATTAATGTATCTCACTATTTGAAAGTGCTAAGAATTATTGACTATAAGCAGAAATACAACCTTTTTTTATAGAACGATTTATTAATTTACTAACGATTTTAACAATCTTGAGCAACTTACTAAATAAGCAATATCAACTTATTAATTAATAGGAATATATTTCAAGAAAAGGGAATTATTTTTCTTTAAATCTTTTCATCACAGCTTTTATGTTTTTATTAAGCTGTTTCATGCTTTCTTCTAACTGCTCACGATTTTTTGTGCCTGTGCAGACTAGTTTTCCATTGCTGAATAATAAGAAAGTTGCTGTTGGCTCTGCTAGCTTATATACTAAACCCGGGAATTGTTCTGGCTCATATTCTGTATTTTCCAGCTCTAGAGCTAGCAGGTTTAAGTTTAAATTTAAATCAATGCTGCCTGAAGCAACAATATTCTGGACATTAATTTTTGGCTTGTCTGTTATTTTTACTTGAATCTTTCTCAGCTGTTTTATAACTTGCTGGATTACTTCTTTTACCTGAGCAATAGATTTTGTGCCTGTACAGACTAAGTTTCCTGAGGAAAAGACTAGAACTGCTGATTTTGGCTTCTTAATCCTTAAAACTAAGCCAGGAAACTGCTCTGGATTATATTCTGTGTTGGACTGGGTGCGGGCAAGCTTTGTCAAAGGAACAGGCTTTCCAAGAGAAGTAGTTGCGACTATATTCTGAACTGTTAAAGTATCTTTTGCCATTTCCCTTTCCTAGTAGGATTTATAAATAGTTTGGCTTTTTAAACCTTTGGGTTTGTTCCGAGGAGAAATTTTAGGTTTATAAGGGGAATTTGTGGAGGAGATAGTCCATATATTAGCTGGTGTCCATAAATAAAAGAGTAGAAAGAATAAGTTTTATAATGACTGGAATAATATAAAAAATATGAAGTTCGAAATTGATGTTAGTGGTTATGATTTATTTAATGATACTTATGTTATTTGTATATCTGGGGGAGATGGAGAAGTAATTAGAGGTTTTAAGTTTACTCAGGATTTAGTTAATGCGCTAGTTTCTAATTGGAAAGAAAATAAATATCGCTATGAATATAACCAATTCGAAACTAAAAGAGGAATATTTAAAGTTAGAATTTATGTTAAGTAAAGTATCAAACTTAACATTTCTTAATATTTGATGCCTAGATTATAAGCTATTAATTAATAAAAGTTAAGCATCAAGAAATATAATCTGCAAAAATTAAGGTAGTCTGCATATTAGTGCTTTAAATAAATTAGAAGCCTGTGCAAAAATAAATAATTAAATCAAAATTGTGTTAAGAACTAGGGTTTACTTAACAATTTATTCTATAATTGTATATTACTTATTTAAGTCTATAGAAAAACCAGATTTTCTTTCTTTAACAATTTGTAGGGATTTCAAAGGAAGGACTAACGAGATAGCTCAGAATCTAAAATACTTTTTGGAAACAGTATTAAAAATAAAAATGGGAAAACCTTTATTTCAAAAGTTGCCTAAGTCATCCAATGCTCATCTCTATGCTAATACTCTAAGAAGAGATAGTAAGAATCAATTTAAAAATTATGTAGATATTAACTTAGAAGATATAGAAAAATTTCTTAAGAAGAAAAAATAAAGTACACCAAGGGGTCTTTAGACCGCAAATACCCATTCAATCCCCCCAATTAGCATTGGACGAATTTCCTGGCGTTTGATGTAATATTTTTAGTACGTGAAAGCTTATAAACTTTTCGCGTCTAAAAGTTCTGCCCTGGAATTTCTTTTTTTAGTTTATAGACAAAAATAAGACTTTATAGATATTAAGCCCTTTTGTGGACTTTATCCTAAACCTTGGATGTTTCTTGTCTGCTTATCATGCTCTTTTTTAATTTCATCTAAAGAAGCTATATCATGTATTCCTCTATCATTTCTTAATGCTGTGAATCTTGGGAAGCGAAGAGCAAAGCTCGAGGCATAGGAAGGAGAAACTTGGATATTTTGGTAAGTAACTGCTATCACAATTTCTGGCTTAACAAAAACGTGCCTGCCTTCTGTTTTTTTAATTAATGGTTTTAGTTTATTTGTAAGTTCAATAAAACTCACTCCCTGAGATTCTATTTCTTTTAAGCCTGTAGAAACTTTTCCAATCTCTAATAATTTTCCCTGTGAATCTTGGCAAGAAATATCAAAACTTGTTAGCCAGCCAGCTCTTTTTCCTGTTCCATATTCTGCTCCTGTAATTACTAAATCAAATTCATTTCCTGAAGGCTTGAATTTAACACCATAGCCGACTCTTGCTCCTGGCTTATATGGTGCATTTAATCCTTTTATCATAACTCCTTCTTGTCCTTCTTTTAAAGCTTGTTTGTAAAATTCTTCTGCTTTTTCTTTATCATCTGTTATAATTTGTCTTGCTAAGACTATTTTAAACTTATTTTCTTTTATTATTTTCTCAATTAACTCTCTCCTGGCAATAAAAGGAGTTTTTATAAGATTTTTACCATTATAATATATAATATCAAAAATATTTAATTCAATTGGGAGTTTGGCAGCTAGCGAGTTAATATCATATTTTCTTTTTATCCTTTGTGAGATATCTTGAAATTGTTTGTATTTTTTTGTTTTTAAGTCAAAACCAACTGCCTCTCCATCAAGAATAAATGTTTTGCCTTGAACATATTTTTTAATATATTCAACAACCTCTGGAAATTGCTTAGTGACTTCATCAAGCCTGCGAGTAAAAATTTTAATATTTCCTTGCTCATCCTTATTTATCATCATTCTAAAGCCATCATATTTAAATTCTATAAAAGCAGGTTTTCCTACAACTTCAAAGGCTTCTTCTATTGAGGTTACTTTTGGGAAGAGCATTACTTTTACTGGTTTTCCTGGCTCCAGTTCTATATTGCTCAAAGCAGTTCTTCCTTTGCAAGCTTTATCAAAAACTAATGCAAAATCAGTTGCTAAATCATAAGCTTCTTGGACTAAAACATAATCCTGCTTATTTTCTTTATCTAAACAGCTGGAAACAATTGCATCTCTTAGAACTCCATCTCCTAATCCTATTCTTAAATCTCCCAGAAGAGTTCTCATTATATATTTTGCTTCTAGGTGGCTTGAGTTGGCAAATAATTCTGCTATTAATATCATCTTTTTTTCAACTGTGCCTTTTCCCTGCAATTCTGGAAGTTTTCCAAGATTTTCAAGAACTTTTTCCACATCCAGCAGTTTTGAAGATAAAGTTGATTGTTTTTTTGGAAGGCTAGAAGCAACTTTCCCTAGGTCTCCAATCTTTCTCCAGAGTTTTACTATCTCTTTTTCTTGGACTCCAGTGGCTTTTGATAATGCTTTTATTGCTAATTGTTCTGATATTCCAGTCTCCCGAGAATCATAATCAGGAAAAATCCTGCCTCTTAGAAGATAAATAATTTTTTTATCTTCATGCTTTATCTTTTTCAGAAATTCTGCAAGAATTTCTGTTTTATCCAGCCTTCCTGGAGTATCTCCTATTTTCTCGTATAATTCTGCAAGATGTGAGTATTTCATAATTAAGAATAGTAAACTAGGTTTTTAATAGTTTTCATGATGACTTGTTACAGAGAAAAAGAAAATGTTTTTAAACTAAGTTTCTTAATGTAATTATGATAAAAAAGGGTAGATTAATATTAATTCTAATTATAATTAGTTTATTTTCTATTTCAGGAATTTTTGCTTTTTCTGAATCATGGTATTCTATTCCTAATACTGGAAAGTTTGCTATAGAAACATCTCAAATGCCTCAAGTGCAGGTTAAAAATATTTTAGCTTCTTTAAACAATAATATTAATGTTGGAAATTATCAAGTTGCTGGAGATAGGATTTTAATTGAGTTTAGAGATAAAAAAAATATTAGGGCTATTGGTGTTAGTGATACTGGAATTAAAATAGAAGAATTTCCTAATAGTTATATTATTGAGTTTAATTCAGAGCCTTTGATAGCGAGACAAGCCAGATTAAAACAGGGAAATATAGTTGCGGCAGAAGCAGTTCAAAATTATAAAAGCCAGATTTTAGAAGAGCATCAAAAAGCTGTTGGAGATATAACTAATAGATTAGCAGAGGCTAGTTTGATGGCAAGCCCGCCATCTGATAATATTTTTTCAAGATTTTTTTATAATACAATATTATTCTTTAAGAAAATTTTTGCAGTAAAAGCATTACCTTCTCCTGTTGTTAAATCTGAGTATTATAATACTTTTAATGGCTTGTCTATAGAAATGAATGGAAAAGATGCTGCTTTTGTTGCTAGTTCTCCATATGTAAAAAATATTTATATAAATAAAAAAGTCCAGGCAACTATGATGGATTCTGTTCCTTTAATTAATGCTGATGATGTTTGGAGTATGCAAGATTCTCAGGGAATAAATTTTACAGGAAAAAATATTACAATAGCTATTATAGATACAGGAGTTGATTATACTCATCCAGATTTAGGAGGAAAGTATTGTGGGAATAATCCTGGACCTGGAGGAGGAAGCGGAGGTAATTCAAATTCAAGTCTTTCTAATAATCTAATTTTAAAATTAAGTTTTGATGAGGGTACAGGAGCAACAGCTTATGATTCTTCTGGATTTGGAAATAATGGGATAATATCTGGAGCAACTTGGACTTCTGGAATTGCAGGAAATGCTTTAAAGTTTGAAAGTAATGGATATATAACTAGCTTATTTAATCAGATTACAGGAACTCAGGCAAGAACAATCTCTGCTTGGATTAAAGCAGGCAGTAATAATTGGACTAGTGCTGTTGCTTTGACAGATGGAGCATGTGGAGCAGGAAGATTTAGATTTGATGATAATGTTGGAAAAGTTGTATTTGAAGTAGGAAATGCAAATTTGTGTGCAGGACAAGCTGCATCTATAAATTCTATTAGTTCAGAAGAATGGAAATATGTTGTTGGAGTGTATAATGGGACTGATAATATTCTCTATGTGGATGGGGTTTTGCAGTCTGTAGCTTCTGTTAGTGTAATTCCTTTAAATTCAGGTCCTCTTATTATTGGAGCTGGAACTCCTGCAGATTGGGGAATTAAGTCAAGGTTTAATGGAACAATAGATGAAGTTAAAATATGGAATAAAGCTTTAAACAGCTCTGAAATTTTATCAGAATATAATAATATTATTAATCCTCCTGCTCCTCAGGAGTGTAAAGTTGTAGAGGGATATGATTTTGTTAATAATGATGCTGATCCTATGGATGATAATGGGCATGGAACTCATGTTTCAGGAACAGCTGCTGGTTCTGGAAATGGCGGATTAAAAGGGGTTGCTCCTGATTCTAAGATTTTGGCTTATAAAGTTTTAAATCAAGATGGAAGTGGAACTTGGGAAAGTGTAATTGCGGGAATTGAAAGAGCTGTTGATCCTAATCAAGATGGAGATTTTTTAGATCATGCTGATGTTATAAGTATGAGTTTGGGTGGATGGGGAGATCCTGATGATCCTGTTTCTCAAGCAGTAGATAATGCTGTTAATGCTGGTGTTGTTTCTGTTATTGCAGCTGGAAATTCTGGACCTTGGGAGAGCACTATAGGAAGTCCTGGAACTGCTAGAAAGGCTTTGACAGTAGGAGCAACTTATAAGAAAGATTATGAAGGAACTCTTTTTGAAGATGATAATCCGAAAGTTGATCAGATTACATCATTTAGTTCAAGAGGTCCTGTATTATGGAGAGGAGGGGCTTTAATTAAACCAGATGTTGTTGCTCCTGGAGCTTTAATCTGCTCTGCAAGATATGATTCTGTTGATTTTACACAGCATAATCCATTATATGATCTTTGTTTAGATGATAAGCATGTTAATCTTGCAGGAACTTCTATGGCAACCCCAATAGTTGCTGGAGTTGCTGCTTTAGTAAGACAAGCACATCCAGAATTAAGTGCAGAAGAAATTAAAGATTTAATAAAAATAACTTCTAAAGATTTGAAATTAGATTTAAATACTCAGGGAGCAGGAAGAGTTGATGCTTTAGAAGCTGTTAATTCTAAAATTCTAGTTCCTTCTTTAGTAGATTTTGGAACGATTGGAGGAACAACAAGTTTAGTTAAACAGCTTAAAATAAAAAATATTGGAGATAATGATATTAATTTAGCTTTATCATTAACTAGTGCTGTTGCTATAGAAGATGGTGTAAGTATAAATGCTATAACACTAAATAAAAATTCTTTATTAATTCCTGCTGGAGGAGAGGCAGTTGTAAATGTTAATTTAAATCTGGATATTAATTATGATGGGTTTTTTTATGGAAAAATAATTATTAGTAATGGAAGAAGAGAATATTCTGTTATATACTCTTTTTCAAGATATTCACAGCTAAATTTAAGTATGGAAGGAGAGCACTATCCTTATTTTTATGTTCATGATAATTCTTTTAATAGATTATATGGAGCTGGACAGTGGTGGGATTTTATAGGAAATAAAGTTAGTTTGTTAGTTAAATCAGGAGATTATACTGTTTATGCTATAAATGATTTTGTTAATCCAGATTATCCTATGTGGTATCCTGAGATAGATGAATATATTCTTACAGATGTAGTTCATGTTGATTCTGGCTCTAGTGTTAGTAAAGAATTTAAGCTGAGTGATGGAAAAAAGTTTACAATTAAAGCTAGAGATTTATCTGGAAAAGAATTAAACTTATATGAATGGGTTAAAGGAGTTATGACTTATAAAAATAAATTTGATTTTTGTAGAAATTATTCTTATACTAGTCAAAGCAATTGTGAACAGAATTCAGCAGAATTACTTTGTAAGTGGGATGAACAATATGACTGGTGTTATGATAGAGCGTTTAGCTCAACTTTTTCAGATCCTTTGTTTGGAGATAGGACAATTTATTTGACAAATAAAGCAAATAATGGTTTGGAGAATGATGTTTTACTTAAATATTTTGGAACTCCTGAAAATGGACAATAATAAGTATCTTGCTATATTGCTTGTAGTAAGTTTAGTATTTTTAACAGGGTGTGCTGGAGAAAAATCAACTGATGAGGCCTTATATGGAAGCTCTTGGATTTTACATAATATAAATGATTCTACACCCACAGTTTTAGAAGCTGTTAACTATGGAATTTATAAATTCAGCTATAATATTCCTGCTGGTTCTCCTCAATATTATTTATTTTGGTATTATTTTATCTCACCTAATCAAAATATTGCTGGAGCTATAGACCCTTCTACTGCTACTCCTTTGACTAAGACTAATTACTTATATACAAGCAATGATGTTCCTCAAAACTATATGAGAAATTATTCTTTTACAAGATTTGTTAATATTAATAGTATAGTTAGTGAAAGCTGGTGTTCTAGTTTTGCATATGGTGCTTCTAAAAGTGAAGAAATTTCAGATAGTGCTTGGAATTCAATTAATCCTAAACAAGGAGAAATTAAGGATTTTTCTTTTGGAGGGCCTTATAAGCCCGGCTCTATTATAGTAGAAGATAATCTTATTAAATTTAAAGGCAAATTATTTGAAGGAAAAAATTCTTTTGTTAGAGAATATACTGATTTTGGTGCAACATGCTGCTTAAATGATTGTGAAAGTGTAAGTATATCTTTAGAAAGGCCAAGATATAAATTGTATGAAGATGGAAATTTAATTGAAGAGAGAGATCTTGTAAATGAATATTATTATAGTGGGAAATTATCTTCAAGTAATTGGAATGAAAATTATCTTTCTTATTATGCTCAAGAAAATAAAAAATATAGAATAGAAGCTGTAATTCCTACTTATTATAGTATATTTAATAAGACAAATATCACAACAGAATTTTCTACTTATAAAACTGATAGAAGCCCACCTTGGCTTGCTAATATAGATATTTCTCCTAGATACAAGCTAGGACAACCGTTGGCTATAAGCATATCTGCAGGAGATGATGTTAGTGTAAATTCAATAAAAGCATATTTCAAGAATTCAACATCTGACTGGAAGAAAATTTCATTTAGTTCCGGGGGAGGAAGTCCAGGAACAAAAACTTCGGCAGGAAACTTTATTCCTTATGGGGAAAAAATAGATTTAAAAATATTTTTGAATGATACTTCTGGAAATAATCAGACTTATATTATTGAGTCTGCTTCATTTAGAGAAGAGCAATTAACAGTAGAATTATATAAAGAGCCTTTTGTTTTAAGCCCAGGAACAAAAGCAAGATTTTATGGAAAAATTAAAGATAGCAATGGGAAAGGAGTTTCTGATTTATTAATAAGGAAATATTTTAATGGCAATCAGACAGGAAAAGAGCTTACAACACCTATTAAATGGCAGTGTGAAGATTATAATTGCAATAATCTTATTAAAGTTGAAGGAGGAAATTTCAGCTTTTTTGTGGATGTGCCTTTAGATTATTCTGATAATACAAATATTTCCTTATTATTTGGGGGAACAGGAATTTATCAATTAACACAATATATAATAAATGGGTTTGCACAGATTTTTGAAAAAGATGTTGCTGTTTCTGAATTAGTTACTCCAAATGTTATGTTTGTTGGAAATAATTTAATTGATGTGGCTGTTTCAAATGGAGGATCAGAAAGCCAGTCTGCTTTATTAGAAATTTTATTTAAAGGAGAGGTTATAGATTTTAGAACAATAACTTTGGCTTCAAAAGAATCAAGAGTTGAGAGATTTAATTCTTGGATTCCTACACCAGATATTTCTTGGTATGGGGCTAATATTAGTGCAAGAATTAGCCTTGATGGAGATATGAATCCTGCTAATAATGAATTATCTGTTTTAAAATATATTTATATAGATATAGATGCATCTGCAGGCTTTGTTTGGTCTGGAAACTTTGTTAGAGGAGAGTCAAAACTAGTAAAATTTGATATTAAAAATCAGGGAACTAAGGGCTTGAATAATATAAAGTATACTTTAGACTATACAAATGAGACAGAACAAACTTGCACAAGCGGGGGGAACTGCCAAGTTCCAGTATATACTATAATTAGTTCAGGAACAATAGATTATTTAGCAAGTGGAGGAATAGCAACTAAAAAATCAAATATATTATTTAATGAATCAGGAGGGTATATATTAAGATTAAGAGTTGATGCAGAAGGGGATAAAAATCCTAATAATAATATCAGTTATTCTTTTATAACAGTTAAAGCTAGAGGAGCTGATTTATCTGGGTGGTTTGAATATAAAACTAATCCTATAGTTGGAAAGATATTTAATTTAACTGTTTATATTGATAATACAGGGTCAGAAAAAACAATTAATGGAACAGTTTCATTGTTTTATTATAAAGGATATTGCAATCTTTTTAGTGAGTATTCTTGTGATAATCTTACTTTAATAGACAGCAGAGATATTAAAATTAATGCAGAAGATTCATTAACTCAGAATTTTTCAATGCAATTTAATGAATTAGGGGGTTATACTTTAATCTTAATTTTAAATGCTACAAATGAAGTAAATTCAGCAGATAATATAGTGACAAATTATCTTACATCTAGATTAGAAGGGCCAGACCCTCTTATTAATATTGACTGGAACTTTTATTATACAAATATAATTGTTGGGCAGAAAACCGAGATTCCTTTTGTTATTTATAATTTTGGAACTGAAAATGCAACTAATGTTAGTGTTAATCTTTATAATGTTTTTGGCTCTAGCAAAGAAAATGCAATTAGTAAGGAGTTAATTGGAACTAAATTAATAGAGAATATTGGAATTGGTGATTTAAAGTATATAAATTTCTCATATACACCTCTAACTAAAGGAGATTATGAATTTTATTTTAATATCAGCTCAGAAAATGATATTGATAATTCAAATAATTATGGCTCAATAATAAAAACTGTTTTGAGCAATGGACAAGATGTGCAATTAAGAGATATTTGGACTAGTGGGCCTATTGGGGTTAATACTCCTGCTTATATTTATATTGCAGTAAGAGATATGGGAACTCAAATGGCTCGTAATGTAAATATTTCTGTATATATTAATAATAAATATTTAAGCAGCGAGATAGCAGAAAATCTTTCTGGAGGGGATGTATATTATTTTAATTGGACTCCTAAATCTAAAGGAGATATTATAATAAGTGCAGTTGCTCAATTAGAGGGAGATGTTGATAAGTCAGATAATGAAAAAAGTATGAATGTTTCTGTTCAGCAAGTAAAGCAAGTTAATGTTTCTTTAACTGATTCTGCTGGGAAAATTGTGAATAGATACTTATATACTGATTTTGGAAATTATTTAACTGATCAAGCTGTAATTACTGTAACTATTCCTGAAGATGGAACATCTGAATTTATATTGGCTAATTTTTTAAGCAGGATAGAAGGAGAAAGCAGCGGAGTTTCAGGTTTATCATTAAATTATCCAAACTTATCTGATAATGAAAGAATAATTTCAGATTATATTCCTAAATTAAGTGATGTAAAAGATTATTATGCTGTATTTGCAAATAATTTATCATTTAAATATGATAATTTATCTGTAATTATTGAAATGTATAATAATACATATCTTAGCAGTCTAGGTGTAAATACAAGTTCTATTTCTGATTATACTTTATTTGTTTGTAAGAAATATGATTTTGCTGATAGAAAATGTATTGGGATTTGGCAGCAGCCTGAAGAGGTTAATTTTTATTCAAATCCTTATGATAATACTTACAGCTTTATAGCTAAAACTTATATGAATGTAAATGCATTTGCAATTGCAGAGTCAAAAGAGTTTGATGGAGATAGCACTGATTTGAAATTATCTCCTGATATTATAAAAAATTTTGTAAGAGAAATATTAAGATTTGGAAAAATAAGGTTTATTGATGAAATTAATTTATCAAGAATAAAAGACAGCAGAATTGATATGTCTACAATTTCATTTAAACAAGGAAGAATAGTTGTTGATACTAGCAGAGTGCCTGAATTAAATGTTTCTGCTGAATTATTATTCAGAAATATTAATCTAAGAAACCCTCAAATATTATATAATGGAGATATTTGTTCTTCATCAGTTTGCAGCAATTTATTTTATAATCAGACTAGCCAAACTGTTTCTCTTAATGTAACTCATTTCTCCAGTTATGAAGTTGTAGAAGGGCCTTATTGCGGAGATGGTAATATTAATGCAGGAGAAACTTGCTCAAATTGTGTAGCTGATGCTGGGGCTTGCGGTGGAGGAGATGGCGGCAGAGGAGGTGGAGGAGGCGGGGGCGGAGGAGGAACAGGAACTTGCACAGCAAGATGGAATTGCACATGGGGGCCTTGCACAAGCCACAGCCAGAGTCAAGTATGTACTGATTTGAATAATTGCAGGACAACTGCTGGAAAGCCTGCAGAGCAAACAAAAGTTTGCTTAATAGAAAGCGACTGCACTGATTTTGATAAAGATGGGTATGGGGCAGGAACAGGGTGTTTGGGCCTTGATTTGAATGATAATGATCCTGGAATTACTGATAAGCTGATAAATAAGCAGGATAATTTTGAGAGTGTAAATATAATTATAATAATTACAACACTTGGATTAATTATTTTAATTGTAATAGTTATTATAGTAATTGTTGTGCTTAGAAAGAAGAAATTGCATGTTCATAATGTTCATAGAGATAATAAACCTGATTTTAGATTAAGTAATTTATAGTAAATGAAATTAATTTTCGGATGTTTTAACTAAAAAGAAATCCCTATCTTTCAAGATGGGGTCGTAGCTATTTAGCGAAGAGAGATAAATATTTATTCTATAAATGATTATGAATTCAATGAGCTAGTTAAAACTCATTGAACATAACAAACAATAGTTAGAACTTTCTCTA
>Ga0209542_10008409_pt1 | contig 19306 bp, 11 predicted proteins | sample RifCSPhighO2_01_FD_184028 | JGI IMG/M metagenome (GOLD analysis project Ga0209542, IMG submission 184028) | Soil microbial communities from Rifle, Colorado - Rifle CSP2_plank highO2_0.1 (SPAdes) (version 2) | ecosystem: Environmental > Terrestrial > Deep subsurface > Rock core/Sediment ...
CATAGAGATTTCGACAAAGTCTAGCATGACATCTAAAGACAAGCAGGAATTGCAGCAGCTCATGAAGAAGTGGAAGGAAGAGGATAAGAGGTAATAATTTCTTGAATGAGCCATATCTGAGAAAGCGCTGATAGTGTCTCATCTGACGCTAGTTTAACAGCTCTAGAAATACACAAGTATTCACGAAACGGAGACGAAGCGTGAGATATTCATATTGGGGTCATCGAAAGTTATTTAAATCAAGTTTGATTATTTTTCTTTATGACCACTTCAGGATTAAGCAAGACTATATTTCCAGAATTGGATATGTATATTGATCCTAAAGGAAAGACAGAATTTGAAGAGCGAATACACGCTAAACATAAGGATCTCATAGAGAAGATTAAAAAAAGCCTTGAAAAAGGAAGTCATGGTCTTGAAGAACTTCAGAAGATGCATGAGTTAATAAAGATTACAGGCATACTTCCTAAATTGGATAAAACTATTGTTCAAGAAGTTTATGAAATCTTTCTTGATAAAGGTTATATAGGTCCTTTTCGAAATTTATGGGAGGATATCTTGAAAATAAGGCCTCAAGGCATAGAGGATCGTGTCCAAGAATTATATCTGGGTGTGTTGAGAACTAAAGGTATTGGGGCTCTTGATGCTTTTAGTTCAATAGAGTCATGTACTGGCGTGGCGCCTGATTTGCCTGAAGAGGCATGCAGACAATATTTTAATGAACTTTTTGAAAACGGATGTTATAAAGAAATGTCATCTTTCAAAAGAGTAAGTTCTGTTAAATTTCGCATGGATAATGGCAGGATCCAGGAAAGATATGCAAAACACTTATTTGAGGATATATCTTCACGCGGAGATGATAACGATATGAATAAGCATTATGCCTATCATATCCTGGGAAAAGCTAAGGAACTGAAGAAAGCCACTGGTGTCTCTCCTGCTCTAGATGAAAGAAAAGTGCAGGAATTATATGCCAAATTATTTCAGAGACAAGCTCTAGATCTTATAAAACCAGTAAGAGACTTCTGCCATGTTGAAATCTCTGAAGAGACGACCTCAACAATATGCTCTCATTATATCAGATTAAAAAGCGTTCATTGTCTGACTGAGTTTAAAAAGATGACCGGCTTTAGGCCTAAATTGACTGAAGAACAATACGAAGAGGTACACAGTATCTTTCTGGACAGTAATTTTTTCAACGCTTATGATCGTCTTAAGGATTTCTTAGAAGAGGAGCCATCTAAGGAGATTATCAACAAGGTATATCTGCGGCGTATAAATGAGGATGACATTACTAATTTGATAGCATTGAGGTTGCATTCAAATGTTGAATTCTCTGAGGAGGTATGTAAATCGCTAGCCAACCTCCTCAACGCTAAATTAAGTTAAGCCATTGACCATTTCCCAATACAGCTCCGCTTTACATACACACTTATAATAAACCGACGATTTCTTAGTTGTTGACAACTGAAAGACGTATGCCGTAAATAAGTCCAATGCACCATAACAACATTTATAAATATCCTTCAGCTTTTACGCCTAAGAAAGCAACCATTGACTGATGGGTGGCGAATGCAAAAAAGGGGTCAGGTGACTGTATTCATAATCATAGGCCTTATACTTCTTATCCTCGCAGGAGTCTTCATAATGATGCGGCAGCAGGCCGCTGAGGAAGAGCCTCCTGAGATAGTCCCTGAACAATTATTCCCGATAAAATCTTTTGTCGACAGCTGCGTGAGATCGGCATCGCGCGACGCGCTCGACATTCTCGGCCTTCAGGGAGGATATATCCAGGTTCCTGAAAGCATCCGTTACGATCCCTTATCCTATCTTCCATTGACTTCTGACAGCACAGCAACAGCAATGAAAATTCCGTATTGGTATTACCGCGGCAGGAATGTCATCCCTTCAGTTGATGATATGAATCTAGCGATCGCAAGATATGTTGAGGGCAATATCGGAGCGTGCCTTGAAGGCCTGGCGCAGTTCTCAGACCAGTACGAGATAAACAGGACTGGGAACATAACTGCGAAAGCGTCCATAGGCGACAAGGCAGTGCAGGTGAAAGTCAAGGCTCCGATGACTGTCAGGATTCTCGGAGAGGAAGGCCATTATTCCATCTCGCAGTTCTTCGCTTCTCAGGACGCTCCAGTCATGAGGATGTTCACTCTCGCGAAAGAGATGCTCGCGGCGGAGAACGCGCAGATGTTCTTCGAGAAGACAACTATCGATCTCATGACTCTTGGGCCAGACATCCCTTTCACAGACCTGAATTTCAAGTGCGGAAGGATGACCTGGCTGCTCCCTCAAGTGAAGAGAGACATACAGGATTTGCTCTATTACAATCTTCCGAAGATAAGGGTGAGAAACACAGATCATCTCCCATTTATCGCTCCGGCATGGAAGTACGCCGAGATCTCAAGATACACCGCTGAGGACATAGCTGAAGGGAATCTTCCGAAAGATGTCCCGCCTGACGTGTACGATTATTTCCATAATTACTGGGACGCGACTGATAATGACTACTCAGACCTTAAAGTCAATGTCTATTTCAGCCCTGAATGGAATTTCCAGCTCAGGTCAAAGCCCGCCAAAGGGGATGTGCTGCGCTCAGACACCGGGAGAGGTATGCGTAAGTATCTCCCTTTCCTCTGCATCAACAGCTATCATTTCACTTACGATATGGAGTATCCTGTCAAGATCGCGATAAGGGATGATGGCGCTTTCAAAGGGGAAGGATACACTTTCCAGTACGCTTTCCCAGTGAGGATCCGCAACAATCAGGGAGACAGAGCTGACAATCCTATAGCGTTATACGAGGCTCCTGAAGGGGTCAATCTCGAAGCCTGCAATGCGCGCGGCAGGGATGTCTTCTATATCTACACCAAGGATGCCTATACCGGAGAGGATATCAAAGGGACTAACATAACTTTCAACTGCATGGACACTATATACTGCAGGCTTGGACAGACAGACGCTGAAGCGGGAGTCTATCGCTTAGGGACAACGCTCCCTTCATTCTGCAGCCCTGGCTCATTCATGGCTGAGAACAATGATTATCTCCCGGTGAGTGCCTCTGTCGGCAGGGAAGCGCGCACGCAGTACATAGACATGGTCCCGCTGAAAAAGCTGGCGGTGAGAGGGATGAAGCAGAGACTGAGCGCAGGAGAGCTGCTTGATCCTGAAGCGCTGGAGCAGGGAGAGCAGCTGGCAATATTTATAACCTCTTACAATCATCCTGAATATGATTATTACGCGATATATCCTTTCGATGATAAGATTCCTAGCGATATGAGGACGTTGGCAATTCCAGACGAAGACGCGGTCTATGACCTGAACATCATACTGTTGAGGAGCGATAAGGTCATGATTGGCGGCTACCGGGGCAACTGGACAGTCGGAAGAGGAGAGCTTGAAAGCACGAGCGGAATAATCTTCAAAGCGCTAGAGAAGATCCCGCATCCAGCAAGCGATGAGGATACTGTCTCATTGTTCGGCATGATAGAGGATGAGGACAATCTCAATAGGATCAGGCCAGTGATAGGGTGAATGATCCGGCAGCAGATGATCGCATGACCTATTTTTGAGACAAAGATGATCGGGTGGAAGCGATAATAAAATCAGGTGAAGAGAGAATCGTATGCGGAGCCAGAGAAGCCGCAGGGCTTTCCGGAGAGAGCGCGCAGGCAGAAAGCTCTGCTGATGAAGGATCTCACGCTCCTAAATCTAGCGCAAGCTTTTATCTGCTCCTGATGGCGGCGTTCTGCACAGCATTGATGCTCAATCTTCCTCTTGTTGAAGCGCTCTCGATAAGCCATTCGCCAATAAGCGATGTGATAATCGACAGGAACAATGTGCAGGTGAGCTGGATCACTGACGTTCCCGGAGACACGCGCATAGATTACGGAGATTCCATCTCTTCGCTTGACAAGAATTACGGGAATACAGAGCAGTCATTGGTGCATTCTGCGAATCTCCTCGGACTGGAGTATGACACTGTCTATTATTACAAGCTCACTTCCCACGCTCCAGCGCAGACAGCAGTGAGCGACAATTACGGCAATCTCCACACTTTCAGGACAAGCCCTGAAGAGGGAACTCCTCAGGTCGATACCGTTCCTCCAGTGATCAACGCCTCAGTGCCGAGATACTGGCGCAGCACGAGCATAGACATCTCCGGAACGACAGACCCTTACTCCTGGGTGAAAGCTTATGTAAATAAGGAAGAGAGCGCTATCGGAGGATTCACCCAGTTCATAACAAGAGCGGACAATAACGGAGCGTTTGTCGTCCGCAATGTGAGGATCACAACTCTCAATGAGATAGTCTTGCAGGCTGAGGATCCCGCAGGCAATAAAGCGACAGAATCTTACACTGTTGAGATTGATAATGAAGCTCCAAAGATAGGTTTCTCACTGCCAGGAATCGCCTCAAGCAATCCGGCGATCTGGCCAGGGAACACTTCAGAAGAGGTCACAGTGGAAGTCATAATCGGCAATACTTCGACAAGAACTCAGGTAACTGGGGATTTCCGGATATCAGGGCAGCTGCCTGAAGGGCAGAAGACTCATGTCATAGTCAGGTTCTTCGATAAAGGATTCAATACTGTTGAGTATGAGCGGGATGTCATTGTCGACAGGCAGCCTCCGATCTTCACCTGGACAAACCTTCAAGGCCTTGATCCTTCCTATGTCCAGGAAGTGATAGTGAAAGGCAACGCGTCAAAGCCAGGGATAAACATCGTTGTCTTTGTGAACGGAGAGACCACTTCAGGGAGCGCGTTCAGCACAAGCCTTGTCGATACAGTGAGGCGTGTAGGAAGGATCGTTGAAGGAGAGCAAGGGTACAACACAGTGACCGCCGATGACGGCACTTTCGAAGTGCGAGTGCTGCTCACAAAGAAATTCGAGAGCACAAGGAGAGAGTACGCTCCCTATCCTCAAGGCCACGCTCCTGGAGATGTCACAACCCAACCTTCCAGGGATCCATTGAACACACAGCCTGACGCGCTCGCAGGATTGCAGTCATTAGGCACAGGATGGGATAATAATATCACCATTCTCGCGATAGACCAGCTCGGAAGAACAACTACCTCAAGCCAGACAGTGACTTTCGCGCAATGCGGCTTTGGGGGAGACTGGAACATTCAAGTTGGAGAAGCGCTTCCGACAATAATAACTCCTGAGATACTCAATATAGGTTATGCTCAGCTCGGATTCACGATCAATCTTGACTGGCAGGGAGGAGGAGACGAGAACAAAGTCAAGATATTATCGACGCCTACAGTGCGCTCTTACACTCTTGGAGAAGAGGCGAAGAAATCCTATGCCTTTGACCCTTCAAGGATTGTAGGGAAGATAAATTCCCTGTTCGACACGAGCGGCTACCGCGACGGCTCGATCATAGTCAACCTTAACGCGATAAATTACTCGCAGAAAGAGCTGCAGGATATCGATCCTAAAGACCTGCTGATAAGGATACCTCTGCAGCTCGAGATCAATTATGAATATGAGAGTCTAGGGCGGTTGATTCCCGCAGTGCAGCGCCAGTGCTGGGATGTCAGCACTCTGCTTGATGTCAGGGTTCCGCCTAAGAAAGTGATCCCTGACGCTCTTTTGAATGACTCCATCCAGGCGCTTGACGCTGCGGTGAAATCGATAGACAGCATACTGAAGCCTTTAGAGACGATAACTATCGCGGTGTTCGTTGCAAGCATTCTTGCTGGAGTGTTCTATTTCGGGAAGCTCGTGCAGGAGAAGATGACTTGTTTCTCTATTACCTCTTCAGCAACTGATGATGCAAAGGCAAAGTGCCAAGAAGCAAAAGACGAGACAGCCTATTATGAGAACGTCATGCACTGGGTCGCAGACAGGATATTCTGCCCTAGTGTTCCTATGGTTGATAAATACCTAAATGATCATCAGGGGGAGGGAGATATATGCAAAGGAGTGTTAGGCAATGCAGCGATTGCTGAGTTGAAATCAGATCAAAGAGGTATTGGAGAGGCAAGCGTTAAGGCAGCTAAGAATGATTGCGGCGCAAAGTACATGCTTCAGTGGGATTCTGCCTGCATGGGAATGGATGAGCTTAAGCATTCGAAATGCATTCTTGGGCAGGCGTATAATGATGACGAGCTAATAAAAGCAAGCGATTGCCCTGGCGCCACAGGCAAGCTTTTCTACGGCGCCGCGGAGATCTGCGAGGAGAAAGCGCAGCCGCAGAATCATGTGATCTCTTTACAGCAGGGAGGGAAGACTGAGACTTACTGCATCAAGGAAGACGGGACAGTGAGCTTAGGGAGCGCGAGGACGCTGACAACTGTTGAAGAAGGAGAAGATAAGATATTCACCTCTATAGGAGATCCGAAAAGCGGGTATGCTTGTGAAGAGAAGCTGCTTACTTTGACAGGTGGAGATAGTGGGAATATCAATTCAGCGGAATGTGTTGGATGCGCTGGCGCAGACGTCAAAGTAGATCCTCAAGGAAGGTACTATATCGGCGGAAGCGGAGAGGATGATCCAAAGAAGTATATCATCAATGACAATGGAAAGTATGAGACAATCACTGAAAGCGATCTTGTAGGAACCAGACAGGAAGAAGAGAACAGCATAGAGCGCCTGCCTTCGACAGTGAACAACGCGAGAGCATTGCCAACAACCAGAGAGTACGTTGTCGATCCTGTATCGACAGGATTCCTGACTTCAGTGCAGTGCGTCTGCCTTCCGGCGATCTCTGGTTATCTCACGATGTGGAGGAACATCTTCAATGCTATCAAGCAATGCTTCCAGGCGATACTCATCACAGGAGACGGCTCGGCAGGGATGTGCAGGGCAGTGCTCACGCAGTACATCTGCGATCTCGCTCTTGACGCCATCCGCTGCGTAGTCAACGCGTTCGGAAGCGGCGAAGGAGGGAGGCAAGGTCCTACAAGCGGGATCGAGAAGTTCATGAGCTCTCTCAGCGACGCGGGCGAGAGCCTGAAAGAGTCAGTTGAAGGAAGATATGGCGCGTCAAGCATCTACAAGACGATGTTCGTCGAGAAGAAACTCATACATGCTGCCTGCCTTTACGCTTTCACAGGGGATTTCGACCTTGACATCGGCGGGATGCTTTCAGGGACAAGCGCTCTGCCAGTCAAGAGTGAAGGATTTGTCTATCCTGCAGAGAGGCGCTTTGTCGGCTCTAATCCTCTGAATAATGGCTATGCCACTTATATCTATCATGTCGGCGCGGGATTGATCGCTGGCGCGGATATGAATTATCAGCTAGAGCTTGTGTGCTCTGATGACAACTCCTGCAATGACGCTGATGGCTTTGTCGGCGGCAGATGCGATTGTTTCGGGAAGAGAGAGGAGACTTACAGGCTGACGCGCAAGTTCGGCCCTGGAAGATTGTCAGCGGGACAGATGCTCGGCCCTTCAGAAGGAGACATCTATGAGAAGATCGATAATGCGCCGTACAGGTTCGATAAGGTAAGGCTGTCCTGGGAGTACAAGGACAATAATAACAAGAATGTCAAGGACAAGATACCTGAAGATGTCTCTATAAGGCGTGTCGGAGACAAAGAGCCTGTGGATTGCGTGTTCGATGTCGCTATCGGAACTTACCACTGCGAATTCACTGTCGGAAAGAGAGGGTACGCGGTGTTCTCTCAGGAGCCATTGCCTGACCAGAGCTCTTACAAGATTGGAGAGACAGCCACTGTCAAGGCATTGATCGAGAAGCACAGCCCAGGGATTGCTGATGCCGCTTCAGGAATCGATCCTAGCAAGACAGTGCTTTTCTATCTGAGATACACGCTCAAAGGCCCGAACGGAGTACCTATCCCTCTAGGAGATAATGAGGATAAGATAAGCAGAGAGGGAGCTTCGATGATAGAGAGATCATTCTTGCTGAATGAGAGATACCTTCCAGGAAGGATGCAGGGAGACAGGACTCTGGACTTTTATGATTCTGAAAGCAAGAAGATAGGTACTGAGATCCCAACAGTGACTCATGGCCTGAGCTCCGCTGCTAATCCTCCAACTCAGGCAAGTCCTCCTTTAGGGATCATCACGTTCAAGTCTGCGAATAAGGCTTACTGCTATGCGTTTTACAGCGGCGTAGAGAGGACTGTCAATATCGATGGAGTCCAGAAATCAGGATTTGTCTCAAGCGCAAGCATAACTCCAGTCATCCAGCAAACTTCACAGTCGCCAATCGCTCTCTCAACATGCGCAATCCCTTCAGGAATGACTCTCCCTTCACAAGCGATAGCATACAATTATATAGAAGGCAATCAGATAGTCTATAATTCTTATTTATTGACCCTAGCTGCTGATAGTTTCCCTGAGACCGGAATGAAAGCGGCGGCGTTCATATTCTCTTCAGGTCAAGCTCCGACAGAGCAGCCAGTCTGCCAGCCTTCAACTTTCAAGCTAGAGATGGGATTGTACTACTGCCTGCCAAAAGATGAGACGCAGCCGCCAAGCCTGAACAACTGCAATGCTGGCTCTGAAGCGGTCTCTTACAATAATGAGCGCCAGATAAAGACTGTCGATCTGAAAGTGACTTGCGATGTGGCCAGTTCGAGCGAAAGGATCTGCGTCGATAACCAGTTAGTCATTGGAGGAGGTTGCAAGTGTGGAACTGACACTTGCACTGCTGGGAATCAATATTGTTATTTTGATGGTGAAGAGCATTCATGCCAGTCTTACAGACAGTGTGATAAGACTACACCAACTACTGATATAATAAAAATAACTGCGCAGAATTCTATTGAGATAAATGAGAAATTATTCTGTGACTGTGATAATACTCCTGGTAACGATATGGAAGATTGCGGTACTGCAAACGACCCTAACATCTGCTGGCAGACTGGTGTTGGAGATTCTAAGTGTGTACCTATGAGCGTATTTCAATCTCCATCAGGTTCAAATCAGTAATCTATCTTAATGACTAAGGCAACCCCCATGCCCAAACACAGACCAACCCAAGAGCAGCATTCATTCCTCCACCACTTGCTGCGCTCTTATCGGCTGTTCTGGCAGAACGCAGTGCTTGTGCCCTGGATTTTCACGATCGACTTATTGTTCTTTGTCGCGTTCGCAGTAGTGTACTCTCTATTCGCTGTCAAGATAGTGGATATACTCTTGGCAGTGCAGCAGATGATCTCCCAATTGAGTTCTTCAATCGATATTGACGCAGCGCCTGAATCCCTCACTGCAGTGCTTGCGCAGAAGCAGGCATTCTCGCAATACTTCACAGAACTCATATATCTATTTGTAGAGCTCGCCGCAGTCATATTGGTATTATGGATCCTGTTCCAGGCAGTCTCCTGGCATCTGACGCGCAAGGCAGTGCACGGCGTCAAGTATCGCACACAGTTCTGGCAGCACACTGCCCGTTTTGGGATAGTGACATTGTTCTGGTTCGCGCTGGTATTGCTGTTCACCTATCTCATAATCTCTTTCTCCGCGAGCATAACCAGCGCAAGGCTTCCGCTCGTGAAGAGCCCCGCAGTGCTGCTGTTCTCAGTCATGCTCACTGTGGTGCTCTATTTCGTGCTGGTCTCTTACTCTTTCGTAGGCAGGCATTCTATCATTCAGACAATGAAGAACACGTTCTTCTACGCTTTCAAGAGAGGGCATCATTTCGCGCCGGCATACCTAATCCTGATACTGAAGATCGCTATTGTCGCTGGATTGGCTAAAGCGTTCAATCTCTCGATGGCCTGGACAGTGATCGCGACAGTCTCTCTGTTCATACTCGCTCTCGCCTGGGCGAGGTTCTTCTTTATAGGAGTCGCGCATGAGCTTGATGCTGAGGAATCAGCGTTTGAAGCGAGAGCGCGCAGAGGATGAAGAGAGATACTTTATTTTTTATTAGTGTCTATAGAAAGCAATAAGATCATCTCATTTAGCGGATAAAATTCCTGCAGCAATGTCGCCGCTGTTGTATCCCTTACAACCAGACTTTACCCCATCTCAATAGGGTCAGGGGTTGCCGTAATTTCTGATTTATACCAACCCTTATCCTCCCCAATAGAAATCTTTATATTCCAGCGAGCCAGTCAGTGCTGTGAAGAGAGCGTGTCACCTCATGGCTAAAGAAACAGATCTCCCAGCGCATATCGCTGATTATCACAGGAAGAGAGACCAGGTCAAGGAATTTCTCTCCCGCACAGCGCAGATGCACCAGAAAGCGTATGAAGAGACAGCTAATGAAGTGCTCAAGAAGAAGGACGGCGCTATCGACACTTCATTATTGGATAATCCTTCAGTGCTTGAGGATTTCTCCAATAAGCTTGTCGAGAAATACACTAGAAAATCCCAGGATGAGCTGAAGATCTCTTTCGGAAAGAATAAAGAAGAGAAGACTTACCTTCTCAAGGCAGCGTCAGGAATACTTCTTGACAGCCTGAAAGAGCGCATAGCCCAGCATAAAGGAAGGTACACTCTTCAGGCGCATCTTGAGGGCGCTAAAGAATATGTCAAGAGAGTCGAAAGAAGGCTGGCGCCGCATCCTTATTCCCATTTCTCTCCAGAGCACACTCCAGGCATCGTCGATTATCTCAAGGCGAACAAGCTGGTCTATTCCAGACGCATGAACCTGAATGACGCATTCGAGCTGCTTTCCATGTATGAGCGTCGTGGCGGCAAATTACTCGCTCTCGATGTCGTTGAAAAGCCTTACGCCACCCCTTTCGCGATCGAGCAGGCGAAGAAAGAGCACGCGGACTTTGTCAAAGCGCAGAAAGAGCAGGCAAAGCTGCAAGGGGCGCAGAATCTAGACAGAGAGAATCCTCAGGAATATCAAAAGCCTCTGACTCCTGAACAGAAGAAAGAGCAGGAAGAGAAGATACGCAGCATCCTTGAACAGCTGGCAGGAAGGAACGCGCAGCAAGCTCCTGCGGATCTGAACGTTAGACGGGCGAAGAAAAAGCCATTGCCTGCGGATATTGACGAAGCTATAGAGAATGCTGAAGAAACGGCGTAATACATTATCTTTCTCTCAGAAATCTTTTTCTTACAGGGCATTCAGCATCTGCTGGTATAGTCTTCCGTATCCTGATATCTGCAAAGCATAACATTTAAATACTTCAGTGCTTTCCAGAACTCTCCATAGGCACAGTATCCCTCTTCTCGAGGAATATCGTGTGAAAAAGGAGAGGGTAGCGTTGGAAAAGGCAGTTGTTATCAATGCTTTCTATGGCAATCAGCCCTTGCGCTCGAGTTCTGAGAATCAATCATTTTCTGAATATCCATCCGTAAATTTATTTTGCTTAAGAATTCCTCTGGCCATATCCCTATCATAATCAAGCTCCCCGTCCCACACACGCGGGTGAATGAGCGGAAAAAAGAGTTGAACCTGGACCTGCGTCTCCCGAGTCATCAGGCCAGGAGCCTTGCAGATGAAAGTACTTATGTTCGGGTGGGAATTCCCCCCACTCAGCAGCGGAGGACTAGGCACCGCTTGCTACGGCCTCACCAAAGCTCTTAGCAGGCAAAACATCAGTATAGCCTTAGTGCTGCCCACAACTTCTGAGAATAATTCCAAAAGCAAGTTCACAGCTGACTTCCTGAAGATCATCGCCGCGGATGATGAATCTTTCCCTATAACCTTGACAGGGATAAAGTCTCCATTGCATCCTTACATGACTTCTCAGGAATATATCCAGACAATGATGCGGACAAAGAACGGCAGCCAGGGCAGGCAGATCTATGGAGAGAACCTTTTCGCTGAAGTGCAGAGATATTCCCTGAAAGCTGCGAGCATAGCGAAGAAGCAGAAGCATGATGTGATACACTGCCATGATTGGATGACTTTCAGGGCAGGGATCGAAGCGAAGAAGATATCAGGCAAGCCATTGGTAGTCCACGTTCATGCCACTGAATTCGACCGCACAGGAGGCAATGGGGTCAATCAGTGCGTGTATGATATCGAACGCGAAGGGATGCGTTCAGCTGATAGTGTCATAGCTGTCAGCAATTACACCAAGCGGAAGATAATCGAGAATTATGGCGTAGATCCTAAGAAGATAAGGGTTGTTCATAACGCTGTCGATTACAGCGATGAGCCGCAAAGCCAGGAGAATTACGGCCTTAGAAGCACTGATAAGATAGTCCTCTTCCTGGGAAGGATAACCTTGCAGAAAGGGCCTGACTATTTCATCGAGGCCGCAAAGAAAGTCCTCAGCCATGAGCCGAATGTCACTTTTGTGATAGCCGGATCAGGAGACATGGAATATTCGATGATCGACCGTGTCGCAGCTCTAGGGCTTTCCGGCCGGATGCTTTTCACAGGATTCCTGAAAGGAAAAGATATCGACAGAGCTTACCGCATGGCCGACCTTTACGTCATGCCTTCAGTCTCAGAGCCTTTCGGGATAACCCCTCTGGAAGCATTGAAGAACGGGACTCCTGTGCTCATCTCAAAGCAGAGCGGAGTGAGCGAAGTATTATCGCATTGCTTAAAAGTCGATTTCTGGGATACTGACCAGATGGCGAATCAGATAATCTCTGTCCTGAGATACTCCTCGCTCAAGGAAGTCTTGAGCGAGAACGGCGGCACTGAAGTGCGCCGAATGTCCTGGGATGAATCCGCAAGGAAGTGTGTGGAAATCTATGAGGGGCTCGGGGGTGGGTCATGAAGGTTCTGCTTTCATGGTCCGCCTGCCCTTCTTTCACTCTCTTAGTTCATTCTTTGCAAGGAAGTGTGTGGAAATCTACGGGGGGCTCGGGGGCAGGTCGTGTTGTCATGGCCTGTCAGCCCTTCCGTTATTTCTTTAATCTTTTCTTCAGTCCATTCTTTGCAAGGAAGTGTGTGGAAATCTACTGGGGGCTCGGGGGCAGGTCATACTGTCATGGCCTGCCAGCCCTTCCGTTCTTCTCAAGAGCAGAATCTCTATCGCAGAAAGGGATGCCTGAGAATGGAGGCGCGCAATGGTGAACATCTGCTTCTATTTCCAGGTCCATCAGCCTTTCCGGCTCAGAAGATATCCAGTATTCGACATAGGGACGAACCATTACTATTTCGATGACGCTAAGAACGGTGAAGTGTGCAGGAAAGTCGCGCGCAAATGCTATCTTCCTGCGAACAAAGCGATGCTCAAGCTGATAAATGAAAGTGGCGGAAAATTCAGGATAGCCTACAGCCTCACAGGAACTGTGATAGAGCAGTTCGAGCGTTTCGCGCCTGAAGTGCTGGAGAGCTTCAAGAAACTCGCCGCTACAGGAGCTGTGGAGTTTCTGAGCGAGACTTATTACCATTCACTCTCATTTCTCTATTCTAAAGAAGAGTTTGAAGCGCAGGTCGAGATGCACAGGCAGAAGATCGAGGAGCTTTTCGGAATGACTCCTAAAATCTTCCGCAACACAGAGCTGATATACTGTAATGAACTCGCCAATACTGTCCAGAGAATGGGTTTCTCAGGAGTGCTCGCTGAAGGGGCAGACCATGTTCTCGGATGGAGAAGCCCTAATTTCGCCTACACTCCGAAGACCGCGGAGAACATCAAGCTCCTGCTGAAGAACTACAGGTTGAGCGATGATATCGCTTTCAGGTTCTCAGAAAAAAGCTGGAAAGAGTATCCTTTGACTGCGCCGAAATTCGCGTCATGGGTGAATTCGATGAACGGCAGCGGAGAGCTCATCAACCTCTTCATGGATTATGAGACTTTCGGAGAGCACCAGTGGGAGGACAAAGGGATTTTCTCTTTCCTGAATCATCTGCCGCAAGAGCTGCTCAAGCATCCTGACAACAGTTTCGTCACGCCTTCAGAAGCCATACTTCTTCACGAATCAAAAGGGGAGCTTGACATCCATACTCCGATAAGCTGGGCTGATGTCGAGCGCGACCTATCGGCATGGAGAGGGAACAGGATCCAGGACGAGGCATTGGCGCAGATATACTCGCTTGAGAAAGAGGTAAAAGAGTCAGGAGATCAGGATATCATAGAGGACTGGAGAAGGCTGCAGACTTCTGACCATTATTATTATATGTGCACTAAATGGTTCAGCGACGGAGACGTCCACAAGTATTTCAATCCTTACGATTCGCCTTACGAGGCGTTCATCACTTTCATGAACATCATCCAGGACATCAAGATAAGGCTTGGAGCGAGGAAGCAGGAAAAGGCTGCTGAAGAGGTGGCATTAAACCAGATAGATCCGGATACTCCAGAGCCATCGCCGCAGACAGCGCAATATTTAAATACTCTGACGATTGAGAAAACTCAGGGATTGGGAGAATTATGCCTTTAATCGAGCAGGGCGGCAGAGCAGCAAAAAGAAGGTGAAGGATGGCAGTGAAAGGCTCAGTCAATGTGTCGCAGGCGCGCAGCATACTCGCAGGAGCTTCAGGAGCGAAAAGGTTCTTCTTAGCGAATAACGGAGTCGTATCTGACTATTACCAGCTCTATCGCGCTTTCAAAGAGATCGATGACCAGACTTTCAGCCATCATCTCAATCCGTCAAGGAATGATTTCTCAGCCTGGGTCAAAGGGGTATTCATGGACGAGGCGCTCGGAGCGCAGCTTTCGGGATCCAAAACGCGCAGCGAGGCAGCGCAGGCAGTATTCCTACGTATTCGCGAACTTCAGAAAGTCATCAATTCATCAACTTCATTGACAGCGAATTCTCCAGTGCCTCAATCTTCCGAGAATGTTGAGCCTGCAAGATCATTGAAAGAGAAGCTTTCGAAGAGCGGCAAGAGCCCAGTATTGCTGTTGCCGTCGCTCTCAAGGAATAACGCGGCAGCTAAACCCGCGGCTATCAAGACAGCCCAGCGCAGCGCTTTCCCTGAACACGCAGCAAAAAAGCAGAGGACGAGATCCTCAAGAAGAGAATTCTCTCTCCCGCAGTCATTCCAACTGCCAGAATTCTTCAATTCACAGCAGACAAATCCTTCATCCGTTTCAGGAGAGCGCGCTTCATTCGAGAATGAGATATCCTCGATGCAGAGATCCTCAGTGAAGATCACAGCTCCGCAGCCTTACAGCAGGCAGGCGCAAGAGAAAAGATCATCAATCCCTCTGGTGAATTCAATATTGCGCACGACAAGGATCACGGCAGCAGGAGTGCAGTCTTCAATGACGAGCGCGCTGTCTTCAGATTCTTCTATCAGAAATTCCGCAGCCTCTCAGAAAGAGGGGCAGAAGCGCGCTGAGCATCACATGTTCTCTGTAGGCGGGACAATGGTCGCGCTCGCAGCGCTTGTGGTCACAGTCATATTGCTCAATGTCTTCAAGCTGAGCAGCCCTTCAGGAGCGGTGATAGGGACAGACGTTTCAGCGCCTAATTGGCTCAATTGGCTGTTCCTTGTCATAGTTGTGCTGGCGATTGTAGCTTTCGATATGATGATGAGGGATAAGAAGCACGGAAAGGTCCGCGGAGCAGATATCAATTCAAATGTTGCCGTAGAAACAATCAATGGCGTAGTGAATCCTTCAACGGCCGTCCAGCCAAACGCGCAATCTTCACAGCCTGCTGCGATGGAAACATCAAGCGCGTTCCAATTCATGTTCGGCGAGAAAGAGGAGAACTTCCAGAAATCTGCCATTCAAGAGGATCAGTCCGGAAAGTCCTGAACGTGAAATAAAAAAAGAGGTGCGAAATTGGCCATAAACCGGGCGCATAGCCCTAAGAGCGAGAGTTCTAAAGCCACGCATAAGGCTGATTATCTCTTCGAAGTCTCCTGGGAAGTCTGCAACAAGGTCGGAGGCATCTACACAGTCATCAAATCAAAAGCATTGCAGATCAAGAACTATTACGGCGAGAATTATATCGTGATAGGGCCTTATTTCGCTGAGCGCTCCATGCGCGAATTCGATGTGCAAGTTCCCCCCGCGCAGTTCAAGGAAGTGTTTGAGAAACTGAAGAAGGAAGGGATTACCTGCTATTACGGCACATGGCTCATCAAGGGCAATCCGATAGCGATACTTCTCGATCACAGCAATTATTTCTACCGCGCGGATGAGATAAAAGAGAAGATGTGGTATGATTACCAGGTCGATTCTTTGCATGCTCCTGGAGATTACACAGAGCCGGTAGTCTGGTCTATAGCCGCGGGAAGGCTTATAGAAGAGCTCTCATTAGTGCTCAAAGGGACTAAACTGGCGCACTGCCATGAATGGCTCGCCGGCAGCACAATACTTCACCTGAAGAAATTCAAGGCGGATGTCGCGACAGTATTCACCACTCACGCCACCATACTCGGACGAACACTATCTTCAGTGACTGACCTCTATCAGCTTGAGGACGGAAAGATGCTTCTTGAGCGTATAGACCCTGACCGTGAAGCGTACAATCACGGGATAGCGGCGAAGCATCAGCTCGAGAAGAAGAGCGCTGAGATGACTGACGTCTTCACTACGGTGAGCGAGATCACTGGGGTAGAAGCTACTTACATACTGAAGCGCAAGCCTGACGTGCTCGTCCCTAACGGATTGGACGTCAGCGAGCTCCCTAACATGGAAGACATACCTGTCAATCACCGCAAGAACAAGGCGCGCATGCGTGAATTCCTATATTCATATTTCTTTCCTTATTATTCTTTCGACATGAACCAGAGCATGTTCTTCTTCATCTCAGGAAGGTACGAGTTCCGCAATAAAGGGATTGATGTCACCATCAAGGCTTTAGGAAGGCTGAACCAGGCGCTGAAAGACGAGAAGAGCCCTAAGACCATAGTCCTTTTCCTTTTCATCCCGGCAGGGATAAGGACGATAAATCTTTCTGTAGTCGAGCAGAAAGCGGCGTTCGAGGACATCCGCGAATCAGTGGAGGAGCAGATGAATGATCTCAAGGACAAGATAATATACAGCCTTGTCCAGCATAAGATGCCTTCAGAGAAAGAGCTTTTCGACAGGGAATTCTCGCTCGAGATGCGCGAAGAGATGATGGGTTTCAAACGCACTGGAGTTCCTCCAGTATGCACTCATATCCTTTCTGATGAGTATAATGACGCGATACTTCGCGCGTTCAGGGAGTTCGGGCTTCTCAACAGTGAAGAGGACAGAGTGAAAGTGATCCTTTATCCCAGCTATCTCAGCGCTTCAGACGGCCTTCTTGATATGGAATATTCGCACGTCATATCCGGATGCCATATAGGGATATTCCCTTCCTCTTACGAGCCTTGGGGATATACCCCTCTCGAATGCGCCGCGCATGGACTGCCTTCGATCACTACAGATCTCGCAGGGTTCGGCCAGTTCGTGAAAGATAAATCCCCTGATGATCCAGGAATCTATGTTGTCGCGAGACAGGGCAAGAATGACGAGGAAGTCGCGCAGCAGATATTCGAGCGCCTGCACTGGTACACTCATCTCAACAAGATGGAGCGCATCAAGGAGAAGATCAAGGCAGAGCATTTCCTCCCATTCTGCGATTGGGATAATCTGGTTGCATATTATCTGCAGGCGCATAATCTGGCGATTGACAAAGTCAATAAGGGCGCGACAGCGAAGCCGCCAGCATCTGAATAATGCGATTGATCATATAAGGGTGAATGATGAGAATAAAATACTGCCTTAATGGAGTCTGTCCGGTCAACTACAGCAAGTACCTTGGCTGCAGGGCAGGATTCATGCTGACGAACCGTCTTGGAGGTTACTGTTATCTCTCAGACCATCCTGAGACAAGGTATCAGGGAGTGTTCTTCAGAGAGCAATCTTCTCCGTTCAGGATGTTCAAGATCATAGAGACGATAAGGCTCACTAACAATGATCTTTATCAGGAAGTCTCTCAGATAAAGAACGCTCTCGCTTTTGTGACGCGCACAAGGAAAGGGACTGTCCGCGACCTGACAGAGACTTTCTTCATGCCTCAAGGATACAATTCCTTATTCTATGACATAGACAATGAGGAAGAGATCGAGCTTGTGCTTGATGTCCGTGAAAGCTATTATCCTCCCCAGTATGGAAGGCATTATGAGCATTGGGTGCATGAGGACGGAAGGATCATAGTGAAATACACCCAGGATAATGCCTTCACAGCTTTTCTTGTCATAGACGCAGGCTGCACTAAAGAGCAGATCGCGGCGCACATCGCAATGCCTAGCCCTGACTCAAAACCCTGCCCTGTCCAGTTCACGGATAATTGGTATCAGCAGTATTATCATATGGATCGCGAGCGCAATTCGATGCCTGACCATCTGTATGTCTACTCATTCATCAAAGCGAAGACCTCAAAGCTAGTCATGACTTTCGGCACTGATCTGAACAAGGCTCTTGAAGAGAATTCTTTCGTGCGGGAACACAGGGAGTTCCTTATTGAAGCGCAGAAGCGCGAGACTCGAAGAGTGATCTCGCAGACGCAGAAGCTTTTCCCAAAACTGTTCCATGCAGGCATCATTGTCGCGAACGCGCCTTCAGCGGCTGCGGCCTCAGTCTCATGCTCTATTGTTGGCGGAGTAAGAAAATGCGTAAATCTCAAAGAGGATACTGCCACAGCGTCGAAGAAAGGCAAATCGCGCAGATCTTCAGGAAAAGACAGTCCAGGGCAGACAACGCTCTCAAATATCGCTCCAGCGCACGTGTCTCCGCTGCCCAATGGAGCGCCAGTGAAGATGAGCGGTTTCGATGAAGAATTAGGGGTGGCGTACGCTTGCGCGCTGAATTCATTGCGCAGCCTGATCGTCACTCCTTCAGACGTCCCAGAGCAGCAGTTCCTCAAGAGCGAGCTCTCAGAAGGGATGTATGCTGGCCTTCCCTGGTTCTTCCAGTACTGGCACCGCGATGAAGCGATATCTCTTCAAGCGCTCTCAAGAGTCGAAGGGAGAGAATTCTGCAGAAGATTCCTATTGCGCGCGTTCCAGCAATTGCAGGGCAAGAAGATGTCCGCCAAGCACGGAGAGAGCGGAGTGCTCTCAGCAGACGCGGCATTATGGGTTGTTAAGCGCGGGTGCGAGATGGAATCCGAGCTGGCGGCCAGCCAGGCAGTTCAGGAATTCTTCGCGAATGAGGAGATGAGCTACATAATCAGTTCAGCGCATGAGACCTGGATGGATTCTTTGTCCCGTGATGGCGCGTGCATAGAGCTCCAGGCATTGAAACTATCATTGCTGAAGCTTTCAGGAAGGAAGAAAGAGGAGAGAGAATTCAGGGAGCGCGTTCGTAAGGATTTCTGGGACAGCAAGAAGAAGCTTCTCGCTGATCGCCTGTCTATCTCCGGCGACGGAAGGATAACCCCTGACTTCACTGTCCGGCCTAACATATTCATCGCGGCCTACGCTTATCCTGAACTGCTCACTATCGCTGAGTGGAAATCATGCTTTGACAAGATAATCCCTAAGCTCTGGCTTGAATGGGGGGGATTCTCCACTATCG
>Ga0209542_10008410_pt1 | contig 19305 bp, 35 predicted proteins | sample RifCSPhighO2_01_FD_184028 | JGI IMG/M metagenome (GOLD analysis project Ga0209542, IMG submission 184028) | Soil microbial communities from Rifle, Colorado - Rifle CSP2_plank highO2_0.1 (SPAdes) (version 2) | ecosystem: Environmental > Terrestrial > Deep subsurface > Rock core/Sediment ...
TAGGAAATTAGTTCCGACTAGATGGTCTATTACAGCTTCAGATGATACTATTGGTAAATTTTTGATTGAGAAAATTAAAGATTATAAGACAATTGATGATTATACTTTATTTGTTGGAAGTTATTTAGGAAATTATTATTTTATTATGATGTTTCCTGATATGTTTAGTTATGAGTTATTTGAATTGTATTTACCGAGAAGTGTGTGGAATCCTGAGTCTAATCAAATGAAAGTTTGTACTGATCATGAAAGTTTTCATGGAAGAAAATTGTATGTAACTGAAACTGCTGGTGGTTATTATGCAAGCAGATTGCCTATTGTTGAACATTTGGATAAAATGAAAAGACAAGGAAGCGTTTTAGTAATTAGATTTGAAACTCCTGAATATTATGCTTCATTAGGAGTGTTTGTTGTAAGAGAAGCTTGTAGGAAAACTATGGATAATTTATGTATTAATTTTGAATCTAAAGAACAAATGCTAGATTATGTTAAGAATGAAATTTTGAAAATGTTTTCTTATGATATTAATGAAGTTTATTCTAAAAGTATAATGTTGAACCAATATCTAAAACAAAAAAGATTGAAAGATTATTTCTAGGATAATTTGTCATACAATGCTATTGCTAGATTTGCATAAACTAATATTTTTAGAGCTTCAAGTTCCCCATAAAGGATTCGCATTCCAATATTTGTTTTTAATCTAGCATCAAAATCTTTTGTCAAGATTTTATATGTATACCCCGGAATTAGTACTGCTTTGATTGCTTCTTTTGTTGGAGACCTATATTCTCTTTCAACTTCTTTTTCTAATTTGTTCATCTAATCTCTCAATTCACTTATTCCTAAGAAAATTAATGTTAAACCAACTAATAATACTCCTAGTAATAATGAACCTTGAAGAACATCTTTAACTGCTTGCCACCAACCTGCATATGTTACTCCCAAAGCAAATAATAGTATTAATAATAAACCTATAATAATTTCGAATAATGATTTCATTTCTAAACCCCCACACAGTTGTTACACTATTTGGGGCTTTCTTATTTAAAAGATTTATTGTAAGTAATTAGTATGGTTTTTGTGAATAGATAGCCATAGATTAAGGAATAGAAAAATAAGCCTTAAATTTGTGAAAAGTAATGTTTATAAACTAGAGATTAGAGCTCATATGTTATGCATAAACAAATAGTAGGCGAGATTGACCCATCACTGGGCTATGTGAGGGCGCTTTCAGATCAAGGGTATGTAATTGAGGTTGAAAGTGGTGGAATTAAGCATGTTCTTAAAACTGAAACTCCACGTTTTAAATCATTTATAAGAAAAGAATATGAAGTATTGCAAATTGCTAGAGGTGTGCCTGGAATTAATCATTTAGTTAGGGAATATCGTGATATAGCTGGATTTGATTTAGTATTATTAAAAGAATTCTTTCCAGGGGAAGACCTTAGGAATTTAAAAACAAAAATAGCTGATACTAAAGTTCAAAGACAATTACTGGAAACTGTTAAAGCTTTACACTCATTAGGTGTTGGTTGTTTAGACATACTTCCTAAAAATGTATTATTATCTTTAGACGGAACTCAAGCTAGATTATTTGATTTTGATACAACTATATTGGCTAGAGATTGTATTTGTAATTTTGAAGAAATAAAAACTGAGGATTTTAGAAGATTAGAAACTATGATTTTTAGTTAAAATGGAAAGATTTTGTATTGATGTAAAATTAGATGGAAATAAATGTTATAAATCTGAGTTAATAATTTTTAATCATGTACGAAGCACTCGTTAGTAATATTGACCCTTCATTACGTTTTGTAAGAAGTTTTGCAAATGAAATGCTTGTCTTAGAAGTTGAAAGAAGAGGAAGTAGGTATATTCTTAAAACAAGTCATGCCTATTTATTGCATGTAGAGAAAGAACGTGAGGCATTACAAAAGGCTAAAGATGTGCCTGGAATTACCCATTTAGTAGATCAATATCACAATGTTGGTGGATTTGATATAGTTTTATTAAAAGAATATTTTCCTGGTGCAGATCTTAGAAAATTAAATGTTAGAATTAAGGATGTTAATATCCAAAGAAAATTAGAAGAAACTGTTAGAGCTTTACATTCATTAGGTATTTGTTATTTAGATTTAGATCCAAGAAATGTATTATTATCTCCAGATCGAACTGAAGCTAGATTGTTTGATTTTGGAACTGCAATATTTGCTAAAGATTGTGCACGTAGCGATTTTGAGTCAACTAAAGCTGATGATTTGCGGAAGTTAGAAACTCTTATTTTTGCATAAAAATGGAAAGATTTTGTATAGGTATTGTGGAAGGAACTTATGGATGGGATGGAAGATGTGTTCCTGTTGATATTTTAGAAGATAGTTCTAGACTTAATATTAGAGTTTTATCTGATTATTATAGTGCGAATGAAAGATTAACTAGATTTAATTTTCATGATGGTATTGTTGTAAAAACTGATGATAGATTTGAAATTAGAAATGGCCGAGGATTGACAGATTTGTTAATTGCTTCTCATGAAAAAGATCCTTGTGTTGAAATAGAATTAATAAACAGCGATTGTCCTGAAAGTTATGGGTTAAAAGGATATTTAGTTTTGAAAAAATCTATTTTATAGGAGAATTAAGTGGTACTTGTGCTTCTATTCCATTTCTCTTAACATATGTTTTAATTATTCCATCTACAGTTGAATCTATATTGTTTATTTCTACAAATGCCATAACACGTGATTGGCCTGGATTTTTTTTTGGTATAGAAGGATAAATCTTAACAGGAGGTTTGGGTTCCCAGGATGTAGTACATAAAAGAAGTGTTTCTTTATCTCTTTCTAAAAGAAGATCATAAGTTAACCCATTTCTTTTACGCACACCATAAATTTTACTTCCTCTTCCTAAATGTAATTGATCAGATAATAATACAACTAATCCTTTGAAATAATCTGATTTTTGCATATCATTTTTTTTAATTAAACATTCAGCACAGAAAAAAGGATACCTATCTGGACTTGGAGTAAAAGGAAGATTGTATTCTGTTTGACATCCTGAACATTTTACATCTGTCATTGTTTTAGAATTTTATTTTTTAGATATATAAATCTAGTGTAGTAACTAATATAAAGTAAAGAGTTATTTTAGAGTTATGGAAAATAAGAAGAAACTTACACCTGAACAATATCATGTTCTTAGAGAAAAAGGTACTGAACCTGCTTTTACAGGTAAATGGGTTAAGAATAAAGATAATGGAATGTATACCTGTGCTAGTTGTGGTAGTGAATTGTTTTCTTCAGATACTAAATTTGAATCTGGAACTGGATGGCCTAGTTTTTATGATGCTAAAAATGTAGAATTAAAAGAAGATAATTCTCATGGGATGCGTAGGGTTGAAGTTGTTTGTAAAAAGTGTGGTGGACATCTTGGACATGTATTTGATGATGCCCCTAAAACTCCTACTGGACAGAGATTTTGTATTAATTCTTGTGCTTTAGATTTTAAGAAAAAGTAATTACATTCTAATATTTTTCATTGCATTTTGTACTATTTTTTCTATTCTTTTCTTTCTTGTTGCTTCTAATTTACCGTGAAGTATCCAGCGATATAACATTCTTTTTGTAGATGGAGGAAATTTATCGAAATTTGTTTTTGCGATTTTATTTTTATTTAATTCTAGTTTTAATTCATCTGGCATTTATGGATTTTTTGGGATCCCATGATCATGTGTTGGTCTTTGTAAACCTAATTTATAGAACTTTAAACCTGAGCTAGTCATCTTGCCTTGTTCGATTAATTGTTTGGCATATTGTAAGGTATTATCACTCCATTTACTATTTTCATTTCTTTTTGAAAAGTTTCTTTGATATTTGTCATGATCTAAACTTTTTATTGTTGTATCGATCCAACCAAAACATATTGCTTCTTCAATTAATTCTCGATGGGTTGGTGCAGTTTTACCAGTATGTCTTTTGTATAGAATTACAGTAACTTTAGTTTCTTTATTGTGATTTTCTTTTAACCATTTTCTGAAATCTTGTCTTGTTAATGCTGTAATGGTTTTCATGTAACTATTTAGAATTTGTTACGATTTAAATTTTATTATAAGACTACACTCTCGTTTGGAATTTTAGCTACAATATCGTAAATTACTTGATTTTTATTTATTAATATAGTCTTTCCATTGTTGTTTATTAATACTGAAGTAGTATCTAAATTTCCTTCACTAGTCTTAACTTCTGAAAATTCATCCCATAAGGATCTCTTTTTTAATTGGTATTCTTTCTTATTAATCAAATCTTTTAGTTTCTGTAAATCTTCATCATGTAATTTAGCATTAATCGTTTCTCCAAACTGAGTTATATATTCAACAGTTCCATTATTGTAAATAGTTATGATTTCTATATTTCCTCCATACACATAAGGATTAAATCTAAGTAGAATAGATTCATTCAAATCAAATTTATGTTTTTCAGGTAATGGATAAAATAGAATAATTAAGAGTAAAATGAATATTCCAAAAATAGCTAATGATTTTCTCATGTGGAGTAATCAAGAATAAGCCTATTTAAAGATTATCAATTTTATTCTAAAGAAAACTTTATAAACCTGTGATCTGCTAAAAACCATACCCGTTAAACTACTGTTATGGTAGGAGGGATTTAAATTGGAAAAAAATCAAGTATTAACAACATTACAAAGTTTAAGGAATAATTCTATTAAACGTAATTTCAGCCAATCAGTTGATTTACTTATTAATCTAAAAGATCTTAATTTAAAGGTTCCTGAAGAAAATCTTAATATTTTTATGCAATTACCTCATAATAAAACTAAATTAGGTAAAATTGCTGCTTTTGTTGGTAAAGAGTTATTACCTCAAGCTAAAGAGCATTGTGATTTTGTTATTCCTTTTGATAAATTCGAAGATTTTCCTAAAAGAGAATTAAAGAAGATTGCAAAACAAGTTAGTTTCTTTATAGCTCAAGCAACTGTGATGCCTAAAGTAGCAACAAGTTTCGGTAAATTATTAGGTCCTTCTGGTAAAATGCCTAACCCTAAAGCTGGGTGTGTTGTACCTCATACTATTCCTACTTTAAAACCTGTAGTTGATAAATTAAGAAAAACTATTAGGATTCAAACTAAAAATGAGTTAGCTGTAAAATGTAGTGTTGGTGTAGATTCTATGAATAATGATCAATTAGCTGAGAATGTATTAGCGGTTTATAGTGCAATTGTACAAGCTGCACCTAAAGCTGAAAATAATATTCAAACTTCTTATCTTAAATTAACAATGAGTGGTGTTGCAGAAGTTGGTAAAGAATTAACAAAAGAAAGTAAAGAAGCAAAGAAAACTGCAAGAAAAGAATTAAGAGAGTTGAGAAGAATTGCTTTAGAAGAAAGATTGAAGAAAAAAGCTGCTTTATTAAAGGAATTAGGTCAAACTGCAGCGCCTAAAGAAAAGAAAAGTAAAAAGAAACATGATGATCAACAAGATTTAGAAAATCTTGAGCAAACCGTTGGGCAAACTGATGAGCAAAATGAAAATCCTGAAGAGCAAGTTACTAAAGTTAAAGAAAAGAAAAGTAAAAAGAAAGCTGATACTGAAGAAGTTAAAGAAGAAAAAGTAAAGAAAACAAAGAAGGAGAAGAAAGATGTTGCAGCAAAGAGTTAATGCAGTTAAAGCTAAAGAAGTACAAGATGTAAAACGTTTAGCTAGTGAATACCCTGTAATTGCTGTAGTTAACATGGAAACTTTACCTGCTAAAGAATTACTTAAAATTAAGCATAGTTTAAGAGGTAAAGTTGTTTTCAAATATACTAAGAAGAGATTAATCAAAATCGCATTTGACCAATTAAAAGATCAAAAAAAGAATATTGAATCTTTCAAAGAAAAAGTTATTGGTATTCCTATGTTATTATTTACAAAAGAAAATCCTTATGCTTTACAAAAATTAATTAATAAAAATAAAAGTGCTACTCCTGCTAAACCAGGACAAATTGCTCCTTATGATTTAATTATGCCTGCTGGACCTACTCCATTTGCACCTGGTCCTATGATTGGTGAATTAGGTGTTTTGGGTATTAAGAGTAAAGTTCAAGATGGTAAAATTTGTGTTATATCTGATACTGTTTTAGTTCATCAAGGTGATGCGGTTAGCCCTAAAGCGGCTGAATTATTAGCTAAAATTGGTGTTGAGCCTATGGAAATTGGGCTTAATTTGATTGCAGCTTACCATAATGGGGAGATTTTGGTTAGGGAAGCGATTGATATTGATGAAAAAGCTTACATTGACAATATTAAGAAAGCTCATGCAGAAGCATTAGCATTAGCTACACATATTGGATATGCTAGCAAGGAAACAATCGAAATCTTAATAAAGACGGCATATATCCAAGCTAGAAAAGTTAGTGAGGAAGCTAAACTTAATCCTGATGGTATCAAACCTGAAGGGGGTAACTAAATTCATATTATTTGAATATTGGAGGTTCAACGATGGAGTACATATATAGTGCAATGTTGCTACATAAGCTAGGGAATAAAGTACAAGAAGATACAGTTAGAAAAATTATACAAGCTGCAGGTGGTTCACCTGAAGATGCTAAAGTAAAAGCTGTAGTACACGCTTTAGAAGGCGTAGATATTGATAAAGCTATAAAAGAAGCTAGTATTCCTGTAGCAAGTGCTCCAACAGGTGCTCCAGGTGGAGAAGCTAAGAAAGAGAAACCTAAAGAAGAAGAGAAAAAAGTAGATGCTAGTGCAGGTTTAGGAGCTCTATTCGGTTAAATTTTTTTATTTTTTTAAAACTTTTACATTTACCACCTCGGCAGTAATATTGGAGTGATTAACTCTGAGATCTTTCTCAGGAAATATTTTTACAAAATGGATAATAAGGATGATATTTCTCAATTAAAAAAAGAATTAAATGATTTAGGTAGTGAGAAAGAGAAACTTATGAGTCAAAAAGAGGAATTAAAAAAAACTACTTCTGAACTTATTAATAAAGCAAAAGATATGAAAAAATTGAAAGATGATTTCAATACTAAATTAAATCAATTGAAAACTGAAAGAGATAGTTATAATGCTAAAGTTAGAGAGTTAGTTGCACAAATTAAAGTAATACAACAAAAGAAAAAAGATGCTTATAATAAACTTGGAATAAAAGGTGATCCTTCTCAGATTAAAGAAAAAATTAAATCTTTGCATCAAAAAGTTGAAACTGAAGTTTTGAAATTTGACAAAGAAAAGCAAATTATGCTTGAAATTAAAAAATTAGAAAAGCAGTATGATGAATGTAAAGATGTAAAATCTGTTGATGAAGAATATAGAAAATTATCTGATGAAATTGATAGGAATAAGAAATTAGGTGAAGAAGCTCATAAAAAAGTTAATGAATTGTTAAGATCAAATAGAAGGGGATACAGAGATTTTATTGCTTTAACTAAAAAAATTACTAATTTGAAAGCACAACAAGATATGATTTACAATGTATTTAGGCAAGTTGGTGATAAATTTAACTCTATTAATCATAATTTAAGAGGTAGAATTACTGATCTAACTACAAGAAATAAAGAAGAACAAAAACAGAAAGATGTGAAATTTAAGAAAGAAGAAGAAATCATAATCAAGGAAAGAGTTAACAAAGTTGAAGAGAAGTTAAAGAAAAAGAAAACACTTACTACTGAAGACTTAATTGCGTATCAAGGTAAGAATGATGACGAGAAATAAATCTGATCCTTACGAAGCTTGTTTTGATGGAAATTATGATAATGAAATGTTCTATAGTGAAGAAGATAATGAACCGATTGGTAATGGACATCCTGTAATTAATAAGGAATATCCTACTAATTCTAATTTGAAATATAAAATTGGATTTGGATTATGTGCAGCTTATTTATTAGCAAATTTAGTTTTTGGTGGAATTATGCTTTACTCAATTGGTGCTAATTCTGGTAAAAAGATTAGGGAAGAAAATGTTACTGGGAATTCTAAATTAGAAAGATTTGTTGAAATTAATGGTGAGAAATTTTATTCTGAAATTGATGGTAAGAAAATAGAAAGTCTTATAAAATAGATTTTAGCTGAAAATTCTTAGTAAGGTGGTGTGATAGAAATGACAAAAGAATTAACTTATGAACAATTTGTAGAACGTAAAAATAGACTTGGTCTTCCTGTTTACAATAATTTTATAGCACATTGGGATGAAACAGGTTTACTTGGAACTATGTTAAGAGAACAACAGTATTTCAAGAGATTTGTAGCTGAACATCCTCAGATTGATGAAGGTTTACGTGTTTTGGTTAAAGATAGGAATATTAATTCTAAAGAATGCATGAGCGGATTTGAAAGACAGTTATATGTTGCATATTTATTATTAAAAAAATTTAACCCTGATAGCAAACAATTACTTGCTTAGAAAGCTTTATAAAATAGATATTAGGATATATTAATTGTTAAAGAGAGGTATTGGGGAGATTAAATTGAAAAAATTATTTATTTTAACAATAGTATTAATGGTTTTAATTGCAAGTTCTGTTTTAGGAACTTCATTAGATCAGAAAACTTTGGGTGATGAAAATGCACCTGTAACTATTAATATGTTTACTGATTTGGAATGTCCTTTCTGTGCAAGATGGCATATTGATACTTTTCCATTAGTTAAACAGAACTATATTGATACTGGTAAAGCAAAATTAATTGTGAGACATTATCCTTTAAGTTTTCATCTTAATGCAAAAAAGGCTGCTATTGCATCTGAATGTGCAGCACAACAAGGTAAATTCTTTGAATATATTGATTTAGTTTATGCTAATCAAGATGAATTAAATTCAAATGATTTACGAGATTATGCTTCTAATCTAGGATTAGATTTAACTCAATATGATAATTGTATTAGAAGTGATTCTGCTGAAGAAGATGTTGAAGATGATATAGCTAAAGGTAGTTCTGTTAGTGGTACTCCTACATTTTACATTAATGGTAATGATATGGTTGGTGCTCAACCTTATGAAAATTTCAGAACTGAGATTGAAAGGGCTTTAAATAATGAAGTTCCAACTGAAGAAGTACCTACTGAAATTCCTGAAGAAAATGAGAATACTTGTCAATCTGGATGCGCTTATAATGGAAATTGTTTACCTATAGGAACTAGAGTTGATGGACAATATTGTCATATTGATGGATCTTTACAAGAACAAAAGCTTGGAAGTTTAATATGTGAAAACAGCTTTGAATGTAAAAGTAATAGTTGTTTAGATAGTGCATGTGTAGAAGTAGGTTTTTGGCAGAGATTAATTAATTGGTTATCTCAGATAATGGGATAATTCTTTTTATTTTACTTAGAAAGCTTTATAATAAATCATTTTCTATGAATTATTATGGCAAATACTGATAGACCTAAGTGGGTTAAGGATAAAGTAGTTCACAAGGATTTTGAAGTTATAGTTTGTAAACCTTATGATGATTATAAAGATCACAAGAATGATGATGGGTGTTATGTTCTAATTAAAGTTGATTTTGAGTTTTGGGAAATTCAAGTTGCTGTTTGTAATTATAAACATGAGATTTTGAAAATGTTTAGAGGTAAGAGAGCTCAAGATCTTTACACTACTATTTTTGATTATGATGAGAAGCATAAGATGAATTGGTTTACTGTTAATCAACATGCAGCTTATCTTGGTAAAGAATTGAAAAAAGCTGAAATTGCTTTGTCTTTAGGTAACAATGGATATTATCAAGAATAAGTTTATATATCATTATTTTAAAATAAATTAGATGAATAGTTTGATCTGGACTTTTTTGTTAAGTTTATTACCTTTCGGAGAATTAAGATTAGGTATACCATTTGGTTTAGCTTCTGGTAATAATTTCTTGATTGTATATATTGTTAGCGTTTTGGGTAATATTTTGGTTATACCATTGGTTTATTTTTTCTTGAATTTTTTACATCATCATTTAATGGAAATTGGTTTGTATGAAAGAACTTTTAATAAATATTTAGATAAAGCTAGAAAAAAGATTGAGCATAAACTTGATGGTTGGAAGTATTATGTATTGTTTGTTTTTGTTGCTATTCCTTTGCCTGGAACTGGTGTTTATACTGGAACTTTAATTGCTTGGTTTTTTGAATTTGAGAAGAAAAAAAGTTTTGTTGCAATTTCTTTAGGTGTGATTTGTGCAGGATTGATTGTTATGTTAGTTAGTCTTGGATTGATTAATGGATTTAAGTATTTCTTTTAGATCGGAATATATTGGGATTGTTTTAATGTTGTAATATTTTGTTAGTAATATCCAAATTAGTGCTACGTAGATACTTGATAAAATCTTCCAGAAAAATAAATGTAAGTTTTGGAAAGTGTTAAAATTGTAACTGATTAGGATTATTATTAAAATAAATATTCTAATTAAATTAGCTATTAATATTGCTAGTGAACCTATTATGAATATTTTAATTGATGTTTGGAACTTAATATCTTTAGTTAACAGAATTAGTAATCCTAATAGCAAGTATGCTGATGCTGCGATACATGCTGGTACAAAAATCAATTTAACATTATTGATTAATAAGTAATTTTCTCGGATTATTGGATTGTAAAAAAATACTGATAAATATGATAAATAAAATGTTGGTTTAGATAAGATTAAGTAGATTAGTTTTGAGCCTAATACTGCTGTTAACAATGCTAAGAACAATCTGATTGATAATTTGGTGTAGTAATTCATTTAACAAAAGATTTTTGTTTAAGGTAACTTTTTAGAATTCCTTCAATAACATCCATTCCTAAATAACCTGCAGCTAAACTTACTTTGATATCACCTGGAGTAAATATTGCTGTGAACCCTCCTATAATTGCTGAACCTACAACTGTTAATAATAAATAACTAGGATTAAATTCTGGATTTTTATTTGTTCTAAAATGCTTGAGAATACCTACTAATGATCTAACAAGACCACCAATAGCCCCAAATAGAGCCTGAGTTAAAATTTCAACCATTATTATTAATTATTTTTTGAATATTAATAAAGCTTTCTAACTGTTGCAGTATCAGAAAGGTTAATAAAGTGAACATTAAAGGTTAAAGCCATGACAAGTGTACATGAAAAGGTGATTAGTCAAACACCAAAAGCTGGAGTTAGAATTGATATTAAAAATTGGATTGGTCAGAAGTGTATCAAAGCTGGTGTAAGATTAACTAGAATTGACGATTTGTTTTATTCTAAACCTATAGTTTTACAAGCTAGAACTAGCAATGGGGGATATGTACATTTTGATCCTATTCTTGAAGGTGTTTATTTAGCTGAGATTATTTCTGATAATGTTAAGTATGAACAAGTGATTGAAGTTAAAGGTAAACAAAGTTTAGTTATTACTGTTCCTACTATTCTTGGTGTTAGAAGAAAAATTAAACAAATTGATAAGGATGAATTGAAGAAAATTTATGAAAAACGTAGAACTGATATGGAACATTGTTTCTTATGTAGAACTAAATATGAAATGTTAACTGATAGATTCTTGTGTACTCATTGTAACAAATATTATTGTGAAAAACATAGAGATGTTAAGAAGCATGAATGTTGGGTTACTAATGGTTCTAAACTTTAATCTTGTAAGATTAATCAACCACAAATAATTTTTACAAAAGTTAACAAACAAAATTTAAGATTGTAATTCTTTTAATTTTTCTTTAACTTCTTCTACATGTCCTTTTGCTTGGACTTTATTCCATATATGTTGAATTATTCCTTTTAAATCTATAAGATAAGTTGTTCTTTCTACACCCATGAATTTTTTGAGGAGGAATCTTTTTTCTTTCCACACGTTGTAATCTTTTAACATTTTATGTTCATGATCACTTAGTAATGTAATTTCTAATTTTTGTTTTTCTATGAAACCGCAATGGCTTTCTGGTGAATCTGGAGAAACACCTACTACTTCTGCGTTTAAATCTTGGAATATTGGGAGATGTTTAGTGAAATCGATTGCTTCAATTGTACAACCTGGAGTATTATCTTTTGGATAGAAATATAGGACTAACCATTTATTTTTGAAATTTTTTAGAGAAGTTAATTTATTATTTTGGTCTTTCAATAAAAAATCTGGAGCTTTATCGCCTACTTTTAATTCCATGAATATCTTAAGAAATAAGGTTGTTATTAAATGTTATGGAAAGTTTTATTAAAAAATAATATTAACTAATAATTAATGTCTGATGAAGAAACATTTGATAGATTAATCAAACAAGTTAAAGAAGATTTAAAGGAAATTAAATTTTTAATAATTGAAAAAGAACCAAGATTTAGACATCCTTCAGATTCTAGATGGAAATTATATCCCGATAATGTAGTCCAAATAAGCAGAGATTTATTTGTATTTGAAGGAAAATCAACTAATGAAAGAGCTGGAATTAAACAATTAGAACTTTACCTTAAATCATTAACAATATTCAAATCTGAATTTATAAAAGAAGGTTTTTTTCCGTATAATTCAGACAAAATTAGATTATTCTATTATAGTTTAAAAGAACATGAAATTATCGAATTTATTAAAAAAGGAAAATCTTTTGAAAGAAAACCTAAAAAATGGAAAGATTTGAATGAATTAAAGGTCATTCTACAAAACATATTTAAAGGTAACAATCTTTAATGGTATTATGAAAATAGAATTATTAACTCGAAATCAAGAACAAGTAGATAAATTAACAAATTTAGTATATGATTTAATTGAAGAATCAGGTTTACAAATAATACCTAAAGGGGGTATGAGATCAAAAACTAGACCTATAGATTATGAAATTTCAGATTTTAATTTAAGGAAAAAAAAGATAGGTAAATATGAATATAGGTTAAAAGATGGCGTTTATCAAGTAAAAGTAGAAATAGAAATTCCTGAAATTTACGATAGCCTTTACGGTAAAATATCCAAATTATATCCAGGTCTTCTAGAGCCTGTCGGCCAATAAATTTATCTAACTCATATAATTTGCAACTTTAGAAGCTACTTGTTGATATTCTGGATTTACATCTCCAAACCTTAATCTAGTTAAATATGTAAAAGCAACTCTTTCTTTATCCTTTGTTATTGCACCTTGTATTCTTAAAAGACTTAACATTGATTCAAGAATTGTTGTTTTAACTTCTCCTTCTAATGATTCTGGTTTTTGAATAGCTGATCCTTTTTGTAATAATGATTTTAATTCAGGGTGTTCTTTTGAAACTTCTATTATACCTTCCATTAAACTTATTTCACTAGAAGGTTCTGCTTCTAAAATAATATGTAAAAGTAACCTTTGTGTTTCTAAAGGAATTGTATCTGATTTGTATCTTTGCATATAGTTTTGCGATTAAATCTGATTTAAAAAGATTTTGGTCAGAACATATATAAAGAATTTAATATTTGGTTTAGATATATGCCTACATATTACAATGGACCTAGATATATTGGTTGTGAAAAGCCTGTAACTATAAATTATGATGAAATTCCTAATTTTAAAATACCAGTAGAAATTCCTCAATTTCCTAATCGTGTTCCTAGAAGTGATGTTCTAAGACAAAATATTGATACTTATCTTGGAGAAATTGATAGTGCTATGATGGGTGCTTCTATTAATGGTGCTCCTGAATATGTTCATGAAGGATTAGTAAATATGAAAGGAATGTATACATTTCTTAGGGAAATGGGTGCTGTAACAATTGGGAATGCTTTAGAAATGTTAAGTAATGGAAAAGTTCAATTTAATTTTGTTTTAGGTTGGATTAATGATGGTATGGGTTGTGATCAACATTATGCTTTTGATGCGATTGCTAAAGGTTATAATTTAGTTGATGAAATTGGAAGAAGAAAACAAGAATTAGTTTCTAGGGAAGATTTTATTAGGGATCCTGATTTACCCAAGTTGGATTTTAGATTTAGTCAATATGTTCCTAAAGAAGGTAAACGTGGGTTTAGATGGGATATTGAAAAGGATTAACTGTATTCCTGCATAATTCTGTATGCTAGTAATGAAGATTTTTCTGATGCGATTTTTAATTTATAATTACTTAAATTCTTTTTTAAAAATTCTTTTTGTTCTCTTAATGTTTTTTTATCTGCAAATTTTTCTTTTTCAAATGGTGTGGTTTTTTTTGGTACAAATGGATTAAATGATAAGTAAATGTTTGGGAATATTGATGCTATCTTTTTGATAAATTCTATAGTCTCTTTTAAATCTTTCATTGTCTGTTCTGGTAGACCGTAGATGAAATATAATTTTAATTTTTTGAAACCTAATTCTTGTGCTAATTTTGCAAACTCGAAATAAACTTCATCTTTGGTGTGTTTTGAAACTTTGAATCGTAAACTTTCGTTACATTCTGGTGCTGTTGTTAATGAGGTTTGACCTAATTGTTTGACTAATTCTAATAATTCTTTGCTATTGAAAATTTCTAATCTCATTGACGGGATAGTTGCTCTTACTTTTTTATCTACTAAATATTGTAATATTTCTTTAGCATTAGGATGAGTGAATGATGGGGAGTATATTGTTACTTTATTTCTATTGTTTAACTTTAATCCTTGGTCTATGATTTTTTTAATATTGGTTAATGACCGATATTTTATTTTAGGAAAATTAGTTCTTATCTCACAGAATTTACATAAGAATGGACAACCTCGTTCTATTTCTAGGATGAATGTTGATCCGAAGACGAATTCTTTAGTTAAATTTTTAGGCAGAGGTTGATATAATGGATATGGTACTTTATCTAAATCTACTTGTTCTGTATATGTTATTTTATTTCCTGTATAAATTCCTGGAATATTTTTTATTCTTTTAAGGAACTCTTGTTTATCTGGAATGTACAATTCTAGGATTTTTGGTAAAATATTTTCTACTTCACCTAGGATTTGGAAATCTACTTCATCTTTAAGAATAAGTGGATTCATATTACATACTGGTCCACCTGCGAATGTGATTTTGGGTTTGTATTTTTGTTTTATTTGCCTGATATTATTTAGATCTAATTCATATTGGAATGAGAAACCTACTAAGTTGTATGATGATAAGTCTTGGATTTTGTCTAGATAGAACCTGTCACAAATCCAGTTTTCTGGTGTGGAATTGTAAATGATTAATGTACCTAAAGAATAGACTCCACCGTAGTATAAATTAGGGAAGACTACTGCTAATTTTTTTGTGTTTTTGGTGTATTTTTTTTCTATTAAAGGATGTTCTTGCATTGTTATTAATTAAGTCACAAGTTTTAAATAGGTTTGGAAAACGATTTTATTTTATGGATAACTTAAATGATTTTACTCGAGAAGAAGCAAGTTTAGGTAGAAATATTTGTGCTCTAGTTGCTAATACTTTAATTCCTGGTTCTTTACCTGTACAAGTTTTAAGGAATATGGATCTTAAAAATCAATCTGCAGATGTAGCACTTAGAATTATAAGAGGAGCTAATTATACTGAACCTAGTTTAATACAGAGGGTTAAGTCTTTTGTTAGAGAGGATTTGTATTTTGTTGGATTGACTGGAGTTTGTGATTTATTGATGAATGTTTATGCTACTAAAGGTTTAATTGATTATAGTTCTGGTGATGAAAATGGGTTACATGCATTAACAGCTGTATTAGTTTCTAAATTTATTTGTAGTCAATTACTTTATTCACAAAAGAAGGAATTTCAAAGAGGACTTGAGAATGATTATTTACAATTAGAACAAGTTGGAGAAAAAAATGAGTAATCTTGATGTTGAATTTTTCGAAAGTGATGATTTTGATCCTGATTTAAAGAAAGTTTTAGAAGCTAATGCTGTTGAGATACAAGTTAATAATGATTTTAGAGCTTTGTCTCTTTTACTAGAAAGCAGAAGAAATGATTGCCATAAAAGAGGTTATCATAGAATAAGTCAAGATAAACCTGTTGATACTGGAGTTTTTGTAAATGATAGATTTTGTTATGATTGTGAAGTTATTTTTGATAAAGATTCTATAGACTATAAAGTTGAGCCTCATTGACTAACTTGTTCTAGAGTTAATAATTCTATTTTTCATAATTAGACTAATTTGCAGTTAAATTAACTCTAGGATATAGTGCAGAAATCTTATCTGCTACATTTGTATAAATCTCAGGAACATCAAACTCAAAAATAAATTTATAATCTCCTTTAATTAACTCATATTCAAAGTGTCCTACTTTTTTCCGATTAACTTTAAAGTCATAAGATCTAAATGCAATTCCTCTTTCTCTTGATTTCCCGCCACCTTTAATTATTATCCTAACACCAGAATCATTTATTATATCAAGTACTGCATTTGTTAAATCATCTGCATTTTTCTCTTCTTGTAAAGCAAATTCCAATTTCATTGGCTTACTGATTCTAGAAGTTCGGGATGTAATTTAGTAATTCTTGCTACAATTTTATCATAAACTTCTGTAATTTGTAATTCTAATTTAATTTGATATACTCCATTTTTAAGTCGGTATTCATAACGCCCAATTCTTTTTTTATTAGAATGAAAATCAGAAATTTCATAATCTATGGGTACTGTATTTAATCTAGCACCACCTTGAGGAATTATTTTAAACCCTGATTCTTCAACTAAATCATAGACTAGATCTGTTAAATTATCTACCTGTTCTGTGTTTTTTGTTAGTAATTCTAATTCCATATAATACTCATAGTAAACTACCTTTAAATATGTTTTGTAGAATAACTTTTAATTCATTCAAATCTTTCCATTTTTTGGGATTACGATTAAAATTCTTACCTTTAAATTCTATAATTTCGTGTTCTTTTAAACTATAATAGAACAATCTAATCTGTTCTAGATTATACGGGAAAAAACCTTCTTTTAAGTTTTGCTGATGATAAACTTTCAATGACATTTGATATTCTTTTAACTGTTTTAAAGCACTTTCTTCTTTTTTGGATTTGCCCTCAAATACATAAATAACTTGACCTATTTGAACTAAATTATCTGGATATACTTTAGCTTTAGAAATATAATGTTGCAATCTTAATTGTTTTTGAATTATTAAAAATTTCACTTCCTTTAAGTCTTCTTTAACTTGTTTGATTAATCTATCGAATGTTTCTTCATCAGGCATTTAGATTAAATATTTTTAATTGATTTATTAAAGATTTCTATTAATAATCATTCTTTGATGTGTATTTTATAATAACCAAATATATTAATTTGAAAAAGAAACTAGTTTGATTATGGAGGCTGATTTAAATGGCTAAATTAGAAAAAACGGTTGAATTAACTAAAATTGAAGTTGGATTACCAAAATTATTTGATCGTAAAGATGAAGTTGCAAGTGTAAAACCATCTGAATATAGAAGTTCTGGAAGTTACACAGGTTTAACTTTATTAAATGAGAAGAAATTTAGTGGTCCTACTGGTGTTAAATATTGGATGTAATTTTATGACTGACTATAAATTTTTTTCTTTTATTTTTATTGGAGATACTCATGGTTTCTTAGATGATTTCAAAAAACAAAAAGAAATAATTGAGCAAGTAAAACCTGATTTTGTTTTATCAGAACAATTACAAGATAAGATATTAGATTCAGAGCAAAAATACAATAACATTATTAGAACTAAATTTATTTCTGATATGACTAAATTTGAAGAAGTAAAAGATTTGATTTTGTTATGTCAAAAATTAAAGATTAAACTTATTGGTATGGATTTATTTAATTTTGGGTTTGATACTAGAATGCAAGAAATTGTAAATGGTTTGAAGCAAGCAACTAAAGAAGATGAAAAATTATTTGAGAGTATTTTAAAAAAAAGACAGGATAAACATAAAGATGTAATAAGTAAATATCAAAAGTTATCTGATAAACCAATTATAATTATCCTGGGTAGTTGGCATTTAAGGGATGATTCTGAGATTATCAAAAAATTAAATAATTATTTAGTGGTTTATCCATGTAAAGATGGGGAATTAATTCTTGAACCAACTTCTGGAAAAATAGATTATTGTGAAAAGATTAAAAAATGAAAGTCAAATTATTTCTATTTCTGCAATAATTGGCTTGTGATCTGATATTTTTGTTTTAAAACATTTTATTTTATTAATTTTAAATTTGCTTTTATGAACTATTATGTAATCTAATGTTATTGGTTGTTTATCGTGAGAATGTTTTGTTGGGTAAAATGATATATAAGGTTTAATATTATATGAAATTTCATATTCTTTTGCTAATTCATTTATATCGTTAATTAACTTAATATTGAAATCTCCAGCGATAATTGGATAAATTTTCTTTTTCTTGCACCAATCTAATGTTTTCTTAAGATGGATTTTTGCACCAATATTAGTATTTTCAAAATGTACATTAATTATATCAACTTTTCCTGATGATGTTTCAATTAAATTGTGTACAAACCCATAATTTTTATCTTTTTCAACAGGTTGTAATAGAACTAGTTCTGATTTGATTATCTTAGATTTCGATAAAATTCCAAAACCGAAATTCATATTCCAATCTATTGGAGTATTGTGCCATTTGTTCATGTTATTAAATTTAACATATTCAGACTGATTGTAATTTAACTGAGAATTAATTTCATGAACTTGATTCTTATATTTTGATCTTTCATCAAATGCAGCTTCTTGGAATAGAATAAATTCAACATCTTGTTTTTTAAGAAATGAAATTAGTTTATCTTTTCTTTTATCCCATTCGTAATATCTCCAAAGATTTAATGTTAGAAGTTTAAATTTCATTTAACCAAGTATAAATTCTAGAAATTTTTGAAGATAAATCTGATGTAGATAAGTGTCCACCATTTTTAACAAGAATTAATTTTTTATTTTTATTAGTAATTGAATTGTAAAAATTAATAACGTCATTTGGGTTTATAGTTTTATCTTGTAATCCTTGAATTAATAAGACCGGAGTTTTTGAATTAATGTAATTTGTTGGAGATAAGATTTCTGAATTAAGCATTTGATCAAATTTTAGGTCATTAAATCTGTAACAGTTACCATACGCTTCTTTAAGAAACCCTTTAAGATTTAAAAGATGATGTTTACTAAGAGATTTAAAATTTATAACCGGACAAATTGCAATGATAGAATCTACTTTAAGATTAGAACAACAAAGTGCTACTGAACCTCCAAAACTACTTCCAATTATACTTATTTTTAAGTTAGGTAATTTTAAGATTGTTTTACCATAAATTTCTTTAAATTTTCTTTTCTTAATTAAATCAATTACCAAAGCAACATCATTAACTGGACTAACTTCTAAAAATTCACCTTCACTTTCCCATGTACCTTTGTATCTTAGATTAAATATATAGAATCCTATTT
>Ga0209542_10008411_pt1 | contig 19304 bp, 18 predicted proteins | sample RifCSPhighO2_01_FD_184028 | JGI IMG/M metagenome (GOLD analysis project Ga0209542, IMG submission 184028) | Soil microbial communities from Rifle, Colorado - Rifle CSP2_plank highO2_0.1 (SPAdes) (version 2) | ecosystem: Environmental > Terrestrial > Deep subsurface > Rock core/Sediment ...
CTTTGATTTACTCAAGTACTAATAAGGTAATGGGCAATTTGGAATATGTGCCTATTATAGAAAAACAGGAACGTTATATATATAAAAATATTAAAAATATTTCAGAAAAATATCAATTAAATTTCCATAGCCCGTATGGTTGTTCAAAGGGGTGTGGTGATCAGTACGTAACTGATTATGCTAAAGTTTTTAATTTAAATACAGTTGTGTTTAGACAATCTTGTATATATGGTCCTAATCAATTTGGTATGGAAGAACAAGGTTGGTTGGCGTGGTTTATTATTTCTTCGCTTTTTAATAAAGAAATTACAATCTTTGGTAATGGTAAGCAGGTGAGAGATGTTTTGTATGTGGACGATTTAATTGATGCTTATGATCTAGCTTTTGTGAATATAAATAAGACAAAAGGGAAAATTTATAATATAGGTGGAGGGATTGAATTTAACTTATCTCTTTTAGAGTCTTTAAAAATTATTGGAAATATAGTCGGTAAAAACTTAAAATATAACTTAAGTTCATGGAGAACTGCTGACCAGAAGGTTTATATTTCTGATGTTGCTTTAGCAAAAAAAGATTTTGGTTGGTATCCAAAAGTTTCTCCTAAAGACGGTCTCAAAAAACTTTACAAATGGGTAGAAGAAAATAAAACTATTTTTAATAAAATTTATACCAGATAATATGATTTCTAATAAAAAAATGAAGATTTGTATATATGCCCATAGTTTTCCTCCTATCATTGGCGGTGCTCAAACTTATCAATATAATCTAGCCGTTGGGTTAGGAAAGTTGGGGCACGAAGTCCTGGTCTTAACCGGTGATATTCCTGATTCTTTAAAACCGAAAATTAAAGACTATAAGTCATCATATTTTAAAATAGTAAGAATACCGCTTTTTCGAGAATCAATAAAAATGAAAGCACCATTTAGAGATTTACTAATGGAATCATTCACATTCTTAAAAAAATTTAATCCAGACATTATCTATTCCAATGGTTATGTTCCTTGTCTTTTAATTTCTTTAATTAAAGATGGTTTGAGGGCAAAGCACGTTTATAGTTATCACTCTACTCCAGAATTGGATGTAAATAAACTAGTAGGTATATGGCCAGGGAACTTAGATTTCGAACTTTCAGTGGCAAGATTTATTTTTAATAAAGGATCATTTGATGCTTATTTAGCTTGCAGTGACAATTATCTTAGCACTGTAAAGAAGAATATTAATTCCCAAATTAAGAATGCTCACCGGATTTATTACGGTGTAGATATATCCAAGTTTTCTTATAAAATTAAAGCTGACAGAGAGAAGTATGGATTTAGTGAAAATGATTTCGTTATTCTCTGCCCTGTGAGATTAATAGAAAGAAAGGGGATTTTAGATATCTTGCGAGCCATCAGTCAATTAAAGAAAATAATTCCTGGTGTAAAACTTTTAATTCCCACAAGCAAGCTTTCTACTAATGATAAGTTTAGCAAATTAGTACTCAACCTAATAAAATCTTTAAAAATCGAAAATAACGTAACAATAAGGGTTGATCAGTTTACCATTGATGATATGCCGATGGCATACTCACTTTCAGACCTTGTGATATTGCCTTCATATTCAGAAGGGCTAGGTATCGTTTTATTAGAGGCCATGGCGATGAAAAAGCCAGTCGTAGCTACAGATATTTCTGGCGTAAATGAAGTAGTTAAACACAATAAAACGGGCTTATTGGTTCCAGTTAAGAGTCCTAAAAAAATTGCTGAAGCAATTAAATTAATCTTTAGTGATAGCAAGTTAAGAAATAATTTAATCGATGGTGCTTATGCTATGATAGAGAAAGATTTTGAATTGAATAAACAAGTAAAGAAGGTTGAGGGGCTTTTCAAAAAAGTACATGGAAAAAATTAACTATAAACTAGCTAATAAGATCAAAAAACATATAAAAAATAGCGATCGTCCGCTCATTATTGTGATTTCTGGTGTTAATGGGGCTGGGAAAACTACTTTGGCTTTTCACTTATCAAATATATTAGATATAAGACAGCGTGTTAGTTTGGGGTCGATAGTAAAAACTTTGATTGTGATGAATCCTAAAAATAAAGTTATCTCTAAGATGAATAATTATTTCTTTCCTCTTAATAAGGTAGATATACACAAGCAGGCATTAATCATAAGTAAGGCAACTAACTCAATGATTAAGAAGTATTACATTGGGGGAGTTTCCTGTATTATAGAAGGGGTACAGCTTCTGACTCGTTATCTTGATAAGAACTGTATTCAATTCCACATAAAGATAACTAATAAAAAAAAATATAATAAACAACTAAGAAACAGCGACACAAGAAATCCTCGTAATCTTTCTGAGAAAGTATTCGGAAATCTGTTGGCGGTGAATGATATTTTAAATAATGAGATGGATATGCCAAATGTGAATTGTTTAGAAAACTCCCGGTCCTTAAATGAAAATATAAATATCGTATTGAAAACTTTAATTATCAATCTTAATATTAAATAAATTTATGCCCATCGATTTTACTGAAATTAAACAATTATCAAAGGAAGCAAAAGAAATTTCTAATGCTCTAAGAAAAGAACTTGGAGAGATGCCTCACAAAATTGAGGGAAACTTTATTGCTTTCTTTGGCCGTCAGTACAATCCTGATCATAAATGGAACTGTGCTCTGAAGCCCTTATGGTCTGGTTTCTATATTAAGTATAACGAATTAGAAATGATGGTTGATCCTGGAATCAATATTCTGGAGCGAGCAGAAAAGATTGGTGTAAATTTGGCTCGTACTAACACATTATTTATTTCCCACTCACATATCGACCACAAAAACGACTCTAATGTAATTGCTGAGATGGTCTCTTATAGAGAGAACCCTGAATTAAATGTGCTATTTTCGAAACACTCTTTAAATGATAACGCAATGAGTCACTACCACTCTTCATCTAGGGAGAATAAGATAATTTTGCTTGATGAGAATGAAGAGGTAGAATTATATAACGGTGTTAAACTTAAGCCCGTAGAAGTTGTACATTCAATTAATGGTGCATATGGTTTTGTATTAGACTTGAATGGAGTAAAAATTGGATACACAGGGGACACAGGCTTTAATACAACTTATAAAAGTGCTGACGGTAGAGAACTATCTGTTTCAGAAAAAGTACTCGACAAAAAAGATATAGAAGAACCTGGAGCTTTCAATGAGGACCTGAAAACTTTTTTTAGTGAAGTTGATTTATTAGTTTTCAACTTGCATGACGTGGAATTTAGAAAACACACTAAACATAATTTATACCACTCTACAGTTTCTGATGCGGTGAAAGTTTTAAGAGATTCAAAAGTAAAACATTGTTTCTTTGAACATTTTAACCCATACGGTGGAGGGTTGGGTTTAGAATATCCTCAAAAAGTAAACCAATATATACGAGAATCTACTGGCAAGGAAACTACCCTTACCCCATTAAACGGAAGTGTTTATAGCTTAAATAATATTTAATTATGCCAAGTGAAGCACCAAAATTTTTCGTAGATAAAGTTAGAGAGCAAAAGGAGGAAGATCCTAAACCGTATGATGCTGTTATTTCATTAGAACCTGGTAAAGAAAAAGTGGGCTTCGTTAGAGATAATTTCGTTTGTGAGGTTGTGGACGAAAAGGGAAATGAGTCTACAATTAGAATTCCAACCTCTATTACATATTCTAGAAAAGATGCGAATGAACCATGGAGTAAGAAGTTGTATGGCTACAGAGAGGGCGTAGGAGAGGCTTTAGATTCAGAAGAAATGAGTTACTACGTAGTCTACGATCCATCATCTGAATTAAGCTTCCTAGCTATGCCGCTTGAGGATAATACTAGAATTGCACGTAATAAGGACAATTTAGACTTGTTTTTAAAAAACGGTCGAGAAGAAGACACTGAATCATTAAAAAAATTGATGGGCGAATTTAAAGACGTGGATTTCGGATTATTCGGTTCACGTAGTGTTCTAGGCTCACCAGCAGCAAAAACAGTAGACATAGATTTGATTATTTATGGGCCTGAAGATTTACAAAGAGTAGTTTCTGCGATAGAAGGAAATAGTGATTTGCGCAAAAAAATAGGTCTAACAGATAGGTCTTCTGAAACAATAGAAAAATATGTAGCTCACTACATGCGAAAATTTAACATTACAGAAAGTGAGGCCAGGATTATAACCTTAAGAAGAAGGAGGTATATATTAAAACCTAACATTAAGTTATCGTTCAACTGCGCCCTGCCTGATAAAGAGAGAAAAACTCCTATTGTTATAGGTTCTAAGAAAATTCATGATATTACAATTGAAGCCACAGCTTTGGATACCTCAATGTCTTCAGCTTTGCCTAGATTATTTTCAGTCGAAACTGAAGGGGAAAAAATAGATGTTGTGACTGGTAATTGGTCATTAAAAGATTTCATTAGACCAGGAGATAAAGTTAAAGTTATAGGCGCGTTAAGAGAGTCTAATGGTGTTACTTTTATCTCTTTAGAGAAACCAGGAGATATCATTCTCCCAACTAATAATGATAAGAAATAATGACAATACAGAGAAGATCTTAGTCAATAGTAAATTCGTTAAGAATTTAAATGTTACTGGCGATAAACTTCACTGTGAGGCTGGCCTGTATGTTTCACTTGGCCGTAAGTACGTGATCAAAAAAATAGGAAGACAATATAAATTAAATTCCACAGAACTTATACTCCTTGAAAAATCTGTATCGAGATACTACGATCATTTAAAAAAAATCATACCTAATAATGTTCCTAAAATTTTTCTTACTAAGATAGATAAGGAGAAAAATTGCATTTTATTAGTTACGGAATATTTACCTTTAGGTAAAGTTACAGCTATTAAAGATATTTCAATGAAAATTAAATATTTTAATGAAATTATTAAGTTAATACTCAAGATTTCAAACAAGAAAGGCAATACCTCTGGAAATAAACTCAAATGTTCTATTGATCCCAATCCAGATAATTTCTTTTTGGATTCAGAAAATAAGATAGTATATAACGATTTCACACCACCGTTGTACAGAGAAAATGGTAAGTGGGTAGAATTTAGAAGAAGAGACGAGGCTCATGCAAAAAAATCTGAAAAGGAAACTCGTTATTTTTCCGAAATAAATTTATTGCTGGCATTTATTAATAAAACAAGATTGTATCTAACTTTAGATGAATACCTTAAGTTTTCCAGGTCACACTTTTCAACTAATAATAAGGTAAAGCAGTTTGTAAAAATCTTTGATGAAGTTAGATCTGAGAGGGTAGCAAGTTTCGATAAACTTGAGAAGCATGTCGTGCGAAGAGATTTATTAAGATTTGCCTTGTCCTTTCGCAAGGGTTTAACAAGTACTCAGGTCGGAGAACTTTACAAGAAATCTAAAAAACCTAACGGTGTTGTATTTCTTGAGAAAAAATATATAAGTTTAATTTAATATTATGAATGAAGTAAATAAAGATGGTTTTTGTACAATTTACATAGCTAGACATGGAAAAACTGAGTGGAATTTGGAAAAAATAAACCAAGGTCAGTCGGAGTCAAATATTTCTGAGCTCGGACTTAAGCAAGCACAAGAAGCAAGTCACAAATTAAAAGATGTGAATTTTAGTGCTATATATTCTTCAGATTTATCTATGGCGCATAGAACAGCTGAGATTATTAAGGGTAATCGAGATATAGATATTCAAAAATCTAAATCATTAAGAGGTCGTTCATATGGAACTTTTGAGGGTAAAAAGATTGAGGTATATAAGAACTTTTTTAAGGATAAGTTAGCTGAAAGAGAAATTTTACCTGAAAAAGAATATATTTCATTTAGACTAGCCCCCGACATTGAAACTGATGAAGATATTACAATTAGGTTTATGGGCAAGCTGATGGAAATATCCATTAATCATCCAAATGAGAGTGTGCTTGTGGTTACTCACGGCGGAGATATAAAAAACTTTCTAGTAAAGGTAGGTTACATCGAAAGGAAATCCTTTAAAGAGGGATCCTTTATTCATGGAGGGTATATGAAAGTAATTTCAGATGGTAATAATTTCTCAGTAGAATTAATAGACGGAATAGAAGAATAATTTTTTCTATTTCTTTCTTATTTCAAAAATAACATACATAGGAATTTTTGAATATATTTTGTAGAATTCAGGTTTTACTTTGAGAACAGATTTCAATGGTTTTGGTTCAATAAAATCTGAAACTATAAACCCGCTTTTTAATATGTCACTTATCATTGCAGAAATAGGTCGATGATAATAAGTCACTTTAAAATCATCAGACAGAACATCACTTACTTTTCTTGTAGCTAAGTAATCCCCAAAAATCTTACCTTCTTTAGATCCATTATTTTGATACCCCATTAGAAAAGATTTTTTACCTACTGCTTTATTTATTTCCGCCCCCCACTTAACTGGGTGGTGTGTTGAAAAAAGAAATGTTCCATTTTTCTTTAGTATTCTTGAAACTTTAGTAAGTATTTTTGTCCAATCTTTTGAATAGTGTAATGCTAAGCTGGAGTAGATGAAATCAAAAGAATTATCAGGGAAATTTAACTTTTCCATATCCATAGTATGAAATTCTAAATTAGGGATAGTTTTCTTTAAAAAATTAATACGTTCATTTGATATGTCTATACCAACAACTCTTTTTGCCCCAAGAGACTTTATATGCTGACATTCTTCACCTGTACCACAACCTATACATAATACCGTTTTTCCTTTTAAGTTTGGAATTTTTTTATACATAGCTGGTTTCTCTAGATATGTATGCTTTATGTTTTTTCCGCTCCGCATTTTTTCAGCACATTTTATGGTGTATTTATTATAGGATTCGATTGTGGTTTTGTCTGTGGGCATGTTTAAAATTCATTATTATTATAGATTCTGGTAAATTTGAGTTTTATGTATAATTATATGCTTTATTGTATACAAGTTATCTGTACAATACAAATTATACTCATACAGCTTATTATAAGTACCCTTTAAAGGGGTACGGGGGTCGTTTTCCGGGGTCCGGATACCCCCTGATGATACTTATGATGTTTTAGTAAAACATGCTATATTTTGAAGGGCATTAAGACTTGTTTTAATCAAAGAGTGGTCTTTTATTAATTCTGAAATCCACTCTGAAAGCCCGCACATAATGTAAGAGAATTCCCAAAATGCCTAACTTTAAATACAAAGCAATAATTTTTGATTATGACGATACTTTAGTCGAAAGCAGAAAGCAAAAGTGGGACCAGCATAAACACGTTGCCAAGAAATTTTACAACATAGATATTACTGATGGTGACCTAGGAGAGCATTGGGGTAAGCCGCTACATCTACTTGTGGAAGGTTTATATAAACTTTCAGACACGGTAGAAAATATCTATACCAACTTAGCATTAACTCGAGACGATTTCAGAAAAGTTGTGTATGAAGGATCGGTCGATTTAGTGAAAAGACTCCTAAAAGATAACATAAAAATCGGGGTAGTGTCAGCAACTGCTCGTCGCTTTTTAATTGATGACTTGAAAGATCATGGATTTCCCCTAGAAGATTTTATAATAGTTCAGGGTGCGGATGATACCCTAGTACACAAGCCGGACCCAGCTGTCTTCACGCCTGTTTTAGAAAAGCTAAGTAAGGAAGGAATTAAAAAAGAAGAAATAACTTATGTGGGGGACTCTATCACCGACCTGGAAGCTGCGCATAAGGCAGGAATTAGTTTCGTTGCTATAACCACTGGCCTCTATTCGGAAGAAGATTTTAAAAAATTGGGCGCAAAGACTATAATATAAAAATATAAGAGAATTATTCAAAGTATTAAATAAATAATATGCTAGACTTTTTCGACATCCCATACCTTCTTATTACCTTTGGCTACACGGGCATCTTTGTAATCATTTTCCTAGAATCTGGGATATTTTTTCCTCTACCAGGGGATAGCCTGCTTTTTACTGGAGGGCTCTTTGCGGCCACTATCGGCCTAAATATATACTTTCTACTAGTCGTTGTTTTCGTGGCTACATTTTTAGGCGGATTGGCTGGATACCAGGTTGGCGTTTACTTATACAAGCTTCACGACTATTCATTTTTCAGAATATTCCTCAAGAAGGAACACATTGACCGCGCGCACATATTTTTTGAAAAGCATGGACAGTTTGCCATTATGTTCTGCCGGTTTATTCCCATTATTCGCACCTTTACACCCATCGTAGCGGGAGTGGCCAAGATGAACTATCGAGAATTCGTAAAGTATAATACTTACGGTTCACTAATCTGGACTTTACTCATTACCTTGCTTGGATTTTTCTTGGGTCACGTTTTCCCGGAAATTCAAAACCACCTATCTTGGATTATTGTTCTAATTGTTTTAATATCTTTTCTACCATTTTTGTTGAAGCTACGTCCGAAGCGTCGAGCCAAGTGATTTTCTTGTCGCGCTTGAACCAAGTCATCTGGCGCTTGGCGTAGTCGAGCGTAGCCTTCACAACACTCCCTACTGTCGGGTTATAGTATTCGAAGCCTAATTCTTGCAATCTTTTTTCTGGAATACCTAACTTTTTAAGTTTTTTAATTTCTCGTAATAGTCCTGATTTAAACATAACCCCAACTCTTTTTTCTACTTTCTTTTTTAATTTCTCGGGCGGTAAATACAAACCAATCTTTATGAATTTATACGGAGGAGTTTCCTCCGTAACTGGCGGGACTTTACCTAAAGCCTTTGCGATTTCTATGGCTCTGATAATCCTTACTCGGTTTTGCGGATCAATTTCCCGAGATCTTCTCTTATCTAATTTTTTTAACTCAGTAACTAACTCAGGAGTTAATTTTTTATCTAATTCTTTTCTTAATTTTTTATTCGGCGGAACTGAAGGTAGGATTGTGCCTTTAGTCACGGCATCAATGTAGAATCCCGTGCCACCACAAATAATAGGCACATGCCCACGGGCTAGGATTTCTTTTATTTTTTCTTCAGCTAAAGTTTTATACAGAGAGACACTGAATTGCTTTTTGGGATTTGCCACGTCGAGCAGGTGGTGCGGTACGCCATGCATTTCCTCTTGCGTAATTTTCCCGGTGCCGATATCTAGATTTTTATATATTTGTCTTGAATCAGCGGAAATAATTTCACCGTTCCACTTCTCGGCAATCTTTACTGCTAAACTACTTTTACCGGTAGCTGTTTGTCCTAGAATTACAAGAACTTTTTTCATATTCCAATTATTCTAAAATTTTTATGTCAGCGCCGATAGAATTGAGGCGCTTGACTATGTCTTCATAACCCCTGTTGATCATGTAAACATTTCTTAATATTGAAGTTCCGGGCGCGGAGAGCATCGCAAGCATTATAACCATAGAGGGACGTAGTGCGGGTGGGCAGACTATTTCAGCAGGATTTAGCTTGTAGCCACCTTGAATATATAGACGGTGTGGGTCGGCTAGTTTTAAATTTGCCCCCATCTTACTTAGTTCAGTCAGATAGATGGCGCGGTTTTCGTAAGTCCAGTCGTGTAGCAGTGTTTCTCCTGTTGCTTTCATTGCAGGGATTACAAAGTAAGGCAGGTTGTCCATGTTGATGCCGGGGAAAGGGTTGGCGTGGATCTTGTCATCAAGCGCAATAAATTCTGATGGATGAATTACTATGTCTACTAAATTAGTATGGCCATTGTCTGAAATGTACTTTTTTAAAATCTCATATTTGAGCCCCATTTTAAAAAGTTTATATAGTTCTAATTCTAGAAAATCTATCGGCGCATGTGTAATGGTGAGCTTCGAGTCGGTGGCTATGGCAGCAGCTATCAGAGTCATGGACTCAATAGGGTCTTCGCTATTGTGGTATTCTATCTTTTTATTTATGGATTCCACTCCATGAATTACTAAAGTCGAGGTTCCTATTCCTTCTATTTTTACTCCACATTTTTCTAAAAAGAAGCACAGTTCCTGCACCATATAATTTGAACTAGTAAACTTTACCGTAGTTTGACCAGGGATTAAAGCTGCTGCCATTAATATATTTTCGGTTGGAGTGTCGCCTGCTTCATACATTACGATTTCTCCAGCGGAAAGTCCGCTGTGGGTTACCACATATTCATCATGGGTAACTTTAATTTTTACTCCTAATTCTTCTAAGGCATAGCTATGAGCTGCTATTGTGCGCTTACCAAGGTTACATCCTTCGGCGTGTGGAATGTTGAAAGATTTTAGAAAATGAATAAGCGGGCCGATGACCATTAGTATCGAACGAGTTTTTATAGCTGAATCTTTATTTATATTTGAAAGGTCGAAACTCTCTGGAGGATTTATTTCTAAAGAATGTTCTCCTGTCCAAGAAACTTTAACCCCAATGCTTTCTAGGATTTCAATTACTCTATTTACTTCTTCAATTCTAGCGATGCCTTGTAGAGTAGTGGTGTCACGGTTGAGCAAGGAAGCACACAGAAGTCCCACGGAGCCATTCTTAGAATAGCCGGTACGGATACTCCCAGAGAGCTTTTTACCGCCTTCGATTTGAAAATCTGTGGAATTTTTTAACAATGTGTTCATTTTTTATTTGTGCCGGAGGAGAGAATCGAACTCTCACCCCTTACGAGACACGATTTTGAGTCGTGCGCGTCTACCAATTCCGCCACTCCGGCAACGAGTGCAATCCCCACATTTTACACAAAAAACACTTTAAAATCAATTAAAATAAATTTTGTAAAATTATTTAATATGATAGAATAGACCCATGTCCAACTTATATTCCAATTCAATCTTCTGGGTTGATACAGATAAAATAAAACCAAACCCTTACCAGCCACGTAGGGATTTTGACGAAGCTCGCTTGCAAGACCTGGCTCTGTCCATCAAGCAATACGGGGTGCTTCAGCCACTGACTGTTTCCCGAGTAGAAGTTGAAAAGGATGAAGGCGGGCTAGTAACGGAATATGAACTCATTGCTGGCGAGCGCCGCTTGCGGGCATCAAAGCTCGCTGGAGTGTCTCAGGTACCGGTCATCATCCGTGTAGGAGACACATCTATGATGAAGCTCGAGCTTGCAATCATAGAGAATTTACAGCGGGAAGACTTGAATGTGGTTGACCGCGCACGGGCTTTTTTCCGTTTAGTTTCAGAATTTAAATTTACTCATAACGAAGTGGCTAAGAAGATGGGTCGCAGTCGAGAGTATGTTTCAAATACGCTACGAATACTTACTTTGCCGGAAGAAATTTTAAACGGACTATCGGAAGGAAAAATTACGGAAGGACACACCCGGCCGATACTTATGCTTGCAGATCACCCTGAGGAGCAGATGGTATTGTTTAAGGAGATTGTTTATAAAAAAATCACGGTGCGGGAAGCAGAAAGGTTGGCACGGAAAATTGCCTATGACCGTGTACGAAAGAAAGAGTTTATGCCGGATCCGGAGATAGTTGAGCTCGAACGTGAATTCCAGGAAAAATTAGGTACTCGGGTAAACATTGAAAGAAAGGAGACCGGTGGACAGATAAAAATAGATTTCTTCTCGACCGAAGACCTCCGAACTATTTTAGATTTAATTAAACAAGAAATAAATGAAAAGCGGGGAGACGAAATGATGGAGAATCACATTGCGAATCTGGAACCCGAAGGCAGAGCGGAGGAAGTAACGCCAGTAGCTCAAGCAGGGGTAGCGCTCGACGACCGAAGTAAAGACGAAGTAGAGTCAGATGATGACAAACTTTACAATATTTCGAACTTCAGCCTCTAACTTTTACCGAAGGATTTAAGCTTTGAAAGTAAGGTGTGTTTTTCGAGGTAGGACTTGATGTGTTTCTTAGCTATTGTAGTCTTGGCATATTCTAACCACTTGCCGGAGGGATTAGAGTCTTTCTTAGTAATTACTTCGACGATGTCGCCGTTTTTTAATTTAGTAAATATCTGAGACATCTTACTGTTTATTTTCACTCCGAAAACGTGGTTGCCAATGTCGGAATGTATTGAATAGGCGAAGTCTATCGGACTTGAATCTTCGGGAAGGTCCACCACGTCACCCTTGGGGGTAAAAATAAATATGCGGTCATTAAAGAAATCCATTCTTAAATGCTCCATATAGGTAGTGGGTTTGTCTGGAGAATAGTTGAGTTCCTTTAAGTCTTCAATCCATTTAAATTTCGATTTATCATTTAGGCCTTTTTTGTTATTTTCTTTGTAGGCAAAATGTGCCGCGATACCATACGCGGCTTCGGCGTGCATTTCCTTGGTTCTGATTTGGAGTTCAGCTACACCTGAGATGCCGGTAAATATTGTGGTGTGAATGGAGCGGTAGCCGTTAGGTTTAGGTATGGCTATGTAATCCTTGATGCGCCCTGGTAGTGGATTCCAGATAGAATGTATGATGCCCAACACTCGATAACAATCCTCTACATTTTCTACTACTACTCGGAGCGCCACGATATCATAGATTTTATCAATATCCATTTCATACTTCAGTAATTTTTTATACAAGCTGTATTTGTGCTTCATGCGATAACTTATTTCGGACACGTTTATTTTACTTTTACTCAACTCCTTTTGTAAAGTGTCCCGCACTTCGAGTAGGCACTTTTCATAAGAATCTTTTTTATCTTTTATTATATCTTCTGTCTCTCCATACTCCTTAGGATAGGCAAAAGGGAAGGCAGCATCCTCGAGCTCACCTTTAAGCTTTCCCATTCCGAGGCGGTTGGCGAGCGGCGCGTAGACGTCGATGGATTCCTTAGCTATTCTTTCCCGTTTGTCTTCCCGGACGTGTTGTAAGGTTCGGAGATTGTGCAGGCGATCGGCGAATTTTATTATCACCACTCGCAAGTCGTTGGCCATCGCCACGAAGAACTTACGCAAGCTCTCTACGTGGCGCTCATGGCCGTGATATTTAAGAGTGCCGAGCTTTGTTACGCCTTTTATTAAAAATAAAATGTCGGGGCCAAATTCTTTTTCAATTTCTTCTTCTGAAGTCTCTGTGTCCTCGAGGACATCATGTAGTAGCCCCGCGGCGATGGTCTGAGTATCCATTCCGAATTCCGCTAAATTCTTGGCTGTTTGAAAGGAGTGTGTAAAATAAGGTTCACCACTCATCCTCTTCTGGTTTCCGTGGGATTTTTCAGCAAATGCATAAGCTTTTTGGATAAGCTCTTCTTCCTGCTTGCTTATCTTTCCACCCATAAGAGTAATGATTTCCTTAACATTTGGCATAGGTGTTATTATACTACTTGATTTCAAGTTTGACAAATTTGTTAAAGATTGTAGATTACCCTTTTATTTTGTGTGGATTATGCATTTTGCAACCCTTGTTACTACACCTTTCGGGGATGGTTTTTGTACCTTCCATTATAAGCGAGCTGCACTCTTTACAAATTTTCCCCGTGGGTTTAGCTTTAATTGCAAATTTACAGTCAGGGTAGTCGGAGCAAGAATAAAATATTCCAAATCTCCCTCGGCGTTCCATAATTTTACCCTTGTTACAGGTGGGGCAGGTGACGTCAGTCATTTTTCTTTTTAGTTCTTCCTCGTCTTGCTTAATAAATTTACACTTTGGGTAGCGAGAGCAGGCGATGAAAGTGCCACCGCCGTCCCGTCTTTCCTTAATAACGAGTTTCCCTCCGCCAGATTTACCCCTCTTCTCGCCACAAAGCGGACACATTTCACCAGTTTCCACTGGGCCTTTCAGTTCCGTACCGTCAAGCATAAGCGCGCCGTCGCAGTCGGGGTATTTAGAACAGGAGTAGAATTTCCCAGCGCGGGAGAGTTTAATTATCATAGCGCTGGCACATTTCGGACATTTAATATTATCTGGCGCAACGCCTAAGTTTGTAGCTTTCTCTAGCGCTTCTTTTGATTTTACTTCTTTTAGGAATGGCCCGTAGAAATCTTTCAGAGTTTTTTCATATTCGCGTTCACCGCGGGAGATCTCGTCCAGCTCATCCTCCATAGTGGCCGTAAAGGTATCAGAAATATACTCCGCGAAATGTTTTTCTAAAAAGTCCGATACCACCTCACCCACATCTGTAGGGAACAAAGTCTTACCCTCTTTCCGTACATAGCCCCGGTCTTCAATGGTGCGCATGATGGAGGCATAGGTCGAAGGGCGGCCGATGCCACGGCTCTCGAGCTCCTTCACAAGTCCGGCTTCACTGTAACGGGAGGGTGGCTCAGTAAACTTTTCCTCGCTAGTCAAATCCAGTAGTTTTAATTTTTCTCCGGCTTTACATATTGGAAGTTCCACATCTTCACTTCGAGCCCCACTATCTACCTTGAGCCAGCCGGGAAAGAGGAGGCGCGAGCCGACAGCGCCGAAAGGAGGTAGGTCTTCGTGACCCTCTATAACTGCAATCACTTTTGTTTTTAACAGTTTAGCATCCGTCATCTGGGAGGACACTGCGCGCTCCCAGATTAAACGGTAGAGCCTGTCCTGGTCGTCATTACCAGTGTGGAGCTTTTCTACATGCGTTGGGCGGATAGCTTCGTGAGCTTCTTGAGCATTTTTGGATTTAGTTTTGTAAGTATGCGCTTCGGCGTATTCGGCTCCGTGTTCCTTTTTTATAAATGATAAAATCTGAGTCTGAGCGACAGCAGATAAATTTGTACTATCCGTACGCATATAAGTAATGTGCCCTTGTTCATAGAGCTTCTGTGCGATCTGCATAGTGCGAGAAGGGGAATATCCAAGTCGGGAGCTTGCAGTCTGCTGTAGGGTGGAGGTAGTAAATGGCGCGCGCGGAGAACGCTTTTGTTCAGATTCTTTTACGTCTTTAACCACCCAGGTACCATTTTTACCAACTTCCAAAATTTTATTTACTAGTTTTTCATCACGTGGTTCCTCACTACACTCTAAAGTAATTTTATCTTTACGGATGGTTTCAAAAATTCCAAGTAGCTTCCAATACTTTTCTGGAATAAATGCGCGGATCTCGCGCTCGCGTTCCATAATTATCCGCAAAGCTGGGGATTGAACACGGCCAGCCGAGAGCCCGTAACGAACTTTTTTCCAGATCAGTCCTGAGAGGTCATAGCCCACCAGTCGGTCGAGTACACGCCTAGCTTCCTGGGCCTTACGCAGGGATGTGTCAATCTTGCGCGGATGCTTTAGCGCTTCTTCTACAGCTTCTTTGGTAATTTCATGGAAAGTTACTCGCTCTATCGGAGCCTTAACCTTTTTATCTTGCTTAAGGAGGGTTTCGATATGCCAAGCGATAGCTTCACCCTCACGGTCGGGGTCGGTAGCTAATACTATAGAATTCGCTTTCTCTGCTAATTCCTGTAAATCATGCACCACTTTTTCTTTACCCTTGGAAATTTCATAGAATGGAATAAAGCCACCCTCGATGTCGATGGCCTTCTTGTTGGACTTAGGTAAGTCCCGCACATGTCCTACCGACGCGCGTACGGTAAAGCGGTCTGCCTTTGAAACAGATCCGTCGTCGAGATATTTTTCTATCGTCTTCGCTTTTGACGGAGACTCAACAATTAATAATTTCATCAAGGCTAAGTATTACACGAAATAGTTTTTAAACGCAAATTAAGCCAACCTGATTTCACCCAATTCTTCTTTTATTATTTCTTTTATTTCCATTATTGAAAGGAGCGCATTGGCGTCCGGAGTGCTCATCTTCATCTTTTTAATTAACTCGTTTCTTTCCACTGGTTCCCGCAATAATTCCACCACCCTTTTTTCTTCTAGTGACAAATCCGCAAAGAGTTTGGCTTGCTTCTCTTCCGGCTTGTCTAATGTAAATCCTAATGCTTCTAGAACCTCTTCCGCTGAGGTTACCGGCGTAGCACCCTGGCGTAACAGCCTATTTGTACCTTGAGAATTAGGAGAGAAGATTGAGCCAGGTACTACTAAGAGATCCCTATTATATTCGGTTGTAAGCCGTGCGGTAATTATTGTTCCTGATTTTTCTGCTGCCTCAATTATTAGCGTTGCTTTGGAAAGTCCCGCCATTAATCTATTCCTTTTTCCAAAGCTCCAGAGAGTTGCCTTGAAGTCCGGTGGAAATTCTGAAATTAAACATCCACCACTCTCCACCACATCCGCTGCGAGTTTTACGTTGGTCTTGGGGTACATTGCCTCTGGAGAGAGTCCGGAACCAGGGAATACTAAAATTTTAAGTCCCACGTCAAGTGCTTTCTTGTGCGCAATAGCATCTATGCCCATAGCGAGTCCGGAAACTATTACAATAGGATATCCCCGAAGTCCTGCAATTATTTTTTCACAGGCATCGCGTCCATAGGAAGTAAACTTCCGGGAGCCCACAACGCACAAATAAATATAATTAGCGGGAGGCATCTCGCCCATAACCCATAGATCTTTGGGCGGTTGCGGGATTTCCAGAAGGGCTTTAGGAAATTCTTCTTTTGGAAGTTTTTCAATAGGGTTCTTCATGCTGGTTTTGTAATTATACAAGTATTACTATATAATACAAAACATGTTAGACATCAAGTTTATTCGTGAAAACAAGGAGATAGTGCAAGCCGGAGCCAAGAAGAAGCTGGTGGATATTGATATTGAAAAGCTACTAGCTCTCGACGACGAGCGTCTAAGTGAGCTCAAAGCTATTGAAGATTTACGCGCAGAAGTAAACCGCGTGTCGAATGACATCAGCCGCGACCAGGAATCCGCGCTCAAAGTTCAGCTGATTGAAGAAATGCGTTCAGTAAAAGAAGACATCAAGAGTAAGGAGGAAAAACTGAAGGGGATTATGGAAGAATGGCAGAAGATCATGCTCCAGGTTCCAAATGTTCCTGACATGTCAGTACCGGAAGGGGGTGGTGAAGAAGATAATAAAGAAATAAAATCTTGGGGCGAGAAACCTGTGTTTGATTTTGAACCGAAAAATCACATTGAGCTCATGGTGGCTTTGGATATGGCTGATTTTGAACGAGGAACCAAGGTCCATGGCTTCCGAGGATACTTTTTAAAAAATGATGGGGCTCTACTTTCTTGGGCAATTTGGAATTATGCGCAGGAATTCTTTTTAAGTAAAAATTTTAATCCGTTTATTGCGCCTGCTATCGTGAATAAAGAATATTTTTTTGGTACAGGACATTTACCTGGTAGCGCTGAAGATATTTTCCAAACTCAAGATGGGCAATATTTAGCGGGCACAGCGGAAGTGCCGATGATGGCATACCACGCAAACGAAATATTTGCGCAAAATGAATTGCCAAAACGATACCTTGCGTTTTCACCTTGTTACAGACGCGAAGCGGGAGCTCATTCAAAAGACGTGAAAGGACTCATACGCGTGCATGAATTTTACAAACTTGAACAGCTTATTTTATGTGAAGCAAACCACGAAGAATCTGTAAAATTCCATGAGGAGTTAAATAGAAACACAGAAGAATTCGTAGAATCTTTAAGGATTCCGTACAGGCAAGTTGTCATATGCACTGGTGATTTAAAGACAGCGCACGTGAAGTCATATGATACTGAGCTTTGGGTCCCGAAAGAGGGCACTTATCGTGAAATAGGAAGCGCGTCATATTATCATGATTTCCAAACAAGAAGATTTAATACAAGATATCGAGACGAAACAGGAAAAATAAAATACATGCACTCGCTAAATGCTACAGCCATACCAACTCCAAGGATATTAGTTTCCTTAGTTGAGAATTTCCAGCAGGCAGACGGTTCCGTGATGATTCCAGAAGTTTTGCGTAAATATATGGGTGGCAGAGAATTTATTAAGTAGCTAAAATCGTATGTTAAAGAGAAACGCATTAAACTCTCCACGTCTTTTGGAATTAAAACGAAAGAGGCAAAATGCCTTCCGTAATAAAATATTATTTTTTGTTTTCCTGCTCATCTTGCTTATCATAGGGAGCGTGTATCTTTCTAGAATATCCGGACTCAACATTAAGGGGGTAGAAATCTCAGGTAATAATGTAGTTGATACTGAAAATATTAAAGAAGTGGTGAACGAAAAGTTAACTGGGAAATATTTGTGGTTTTTCCCCAGGACTAATGTTTTGTTCTATCCTAGTGATAAAATCAAAACTGATTTATACGAAAAATTCCAAGGATTACAAGATATTAATCTCCGCATAAATAGTAAAGGGGTTCTGGAAATTTCAGTTTCAGAAAGAAGCGCCATCTATACTTGGTGTGGTAAAGTACCACTGGATGCGGGTGGGGTTACCCAGAAATGTAATTTTATGGATAAAGATGGTTACGTCTTTGACGAAGCGCCGTATTTTTCTGGAGAAGTTTATTTCAAGTTTTATGGCGGAGCCTTAGAGAAACCAAGTCCTATTTTCAGCCAGCTTGTTTTATTTAAAGAAAATCTAGAAAAAAACGGACTAAAAATTAGCTCTATTTATGTGGCTGATGATGGCGACGGCAAGGTGTTTCTTTCTTCCGCGGGTAAATCCGCGACAGAAGGACAAATACTTTTTAAAACAGATGCGGACTTAGAAATAGTAGTAGTGAATTTAGTCACAGCGCTAGCAGCCGAGCCACTTAAAAGTGAGTTTAAAAACAAGTATTCCTTACTTTCGTATATTGATCTAAGGTTTGGGAATAAAGTTTACTATAAGTTCAAATGAGACAAAAAATGAAAATTTATTTACACTTTAGTCGAATGCAGAATTTATATTGTACCCAGTTATATAAGTTCAAATGAGGATGAAAAACTTTTGGAAAGAGTTAAAGAAACCTATTTTCGTATTGGCGCCAATGGCAGATGTTACCGACTATGCTTACCGGCAAGTTATTAGGAAGTATGGGAAACCCGATGTTTTCTGGACTGAGTTCGTCTCCGCGGATGGACTGGCGCACCCGGTGGCGCGTGAGAAGCTCTTAATTGATTTGAAATATTCTCAAAACGAGCATCCGATAGTCGCGCAGATCTTCGGCGGGAAACCAGAAAATATTAAAGTAGCTTCGGCGCTATGCCTTGAGCTAGGCTTTGACGGTGTTGATATCTTCCGTCGTGTTGCAGGTAGCCGAGTCAAGACAATAAATATTGGCAAAGGCGACATCTGAGGAAACATAAGCTGGGCGTGCTCCGGACAGAAATTCCCGGTAGGGATAAACAGAGTTATAGATATCTAATGCTCCCGGTCCGACAGGAATGTTATCGACACTTTTGACTCCGCCGCGAAAGGCGCTAAATTGATTGGCAAAAGTGGCGCCACAACTTTGAGCTGAGCCTGAACAGGGGTATTCCTTTTCAAGGTTGTTGATTTCATTGCCAAACTCAATTACAGTCATATTTCTGCCGATTTCTTCCACGCCACCAAGCGGGATGATTCTGATGTTATCTCCTATGGGAGGAATAACGTCATGAGGTTTCTTCATCGCCAAGGGTGTT
>Ga0209542_10008413_pt1 | contig 19299 bp, 22 predicted proteins | sample RifCSPhighO2_01_FD_184028 | JGI IMG/M metagenome (GOLD analysis project Ga0209542, IMG submission 184028) | Soil microbial communities from Rifle, Colorado - Rifle CSP2_plank highO2_0.1 (SPAdes) (version 2) | ecosystem: Environmental > Terrestrial > Deep subsurface > Rock core/Sediment ...
TCGCATCTCCCACATAGGTGCATAGATTTTTCGGATCTTCGGGCTTGCACCCTTTTGACTCAAACCAATACCGATAAAACCGCCACAGTGTATCATTCGCTTGAATTTGATGTACCCGAGAAGTCATCTGTCTGGGCCTTATTCAAAAATCGTCTGGGCTTTTTATACCAGATGATTTTAAAAGAATCAAGACCATCATAAAAAAATCGCCCCAGTATTTGAAGCGATTTGCGAAGAGATTAAAAGACTAAAGATTTTTAACGACAGCGTCCGCAAATGCGGTGGTTGATGTTACGCGCCCATCCGGACTTATAAGTGTGCCTTCTTCAAGGATACGACTCACGGCGTTTCTCACTTTGCCTGCGATTACCTTCTCGCCGACATGCTCAAGCAACATTGCTCCTGAAAGAATGAGCGCGGTCGGATTGGCAATATTCTTGCCTGCGATATCTAAAGCAGTACCATGCACTGCTTCAAAAACGGCACAGTCGGGACCAATGTTGGCCCCCGGCGCAAAGCCAAGCTTACCAATCATCCCAGCTCCGAGGTCAGAAGCCAAATCGCCCAAAAAATTGGGCAGCAACATGCAATCAAATTTATCCGGATCGCAGATCACCTGCGTCATCAAGTTGTCGCCAAGAATATCATCGCATATGATATCCGGATACTCTTTGGCAACTTCTTGCGCGGTTCGAAGGAAAAGCCCGTGCGTCATTTTAAGAATATTCGCTTTGTGAACCACAGTCACCTTCTTGCGTCCGTGCTTTTCGGCATATGCAAAAGCATACTGCGCAACACGATGACACTCTCTTTCGGTAAACCGCGAGATGGCAATATATCCGCCCTCACAAGGATACTCTTCCCCGACATAGAGATCTTCTAAGTTCTCACGGAAGATAACCATATCAATGATGAGGTCCATAAAGCGCGTCTTGATGCTGGGCATTGTCTTTACCGGCCGCACATTGACATACAGGTCAAACATCTTCCGCAAAGCAACATTCAAACTGCGATGTCCTTCTACCGATGGTGTCCGTGTCGGGCCCTTGAGCCCAAGGCGTGTCCTTGCAAGAGATTTTTTGGCTTCATGCGCGAGGCACCATTCTTCGTGGTCTGTCGTCTCATCAGCGCGAAATTCGCCAAGGTCATGGAAATCCCACACGAAATGGACACCAGTTGCCTCAAGCACCTTAACGGTTGCGGCCATGACTTCGGGGCCAATGCCATCACCGGGAAATACCGTTACTGCATAGTTCCTTCTTTTCCTTTTCACACGTTTTTCTTTTTTCATCTGCCTTTCTTACCTTTCATTTTCAAGTCCGTTCGGCTTATAAAATTATACAACTAAACTTAAAAAAGGCAAGGGCACTAGGCATCCTTTTTGAAAACCGGGAACTAGGAACTAAATAAAATGAAATTCTTCAAACACTTTTTTAAACATCCCTATCGTTCGGTCTGCGCCCCTCTTGTCCATGTGAAAATTGACCCCTTCGTGCGCAATCTGGTTTCTCACTTTGTGCGCCTCCCATGCGTCGGAAAGCGTTTTAAAATCACCCGCCTCTATCCCTTTTAATTTTTCACCGATAGTATCTCCGACATATCCCATCTTTTCCAACATATCCCCCAACATATTATCAGCCTCCATAATCCCAAGACGCCAATCGGACTCACTTTGTGACGCCATCAAGTCTTCTACCTTTTCCCAGCGCTCATTTCTCTCCACGTTGCTTGCCTTTTCAAATGCACTAACTTGCATCACCCCCAACTCTTCTTCTTGTTTTCTCCGTATCTTTAGAATATCCCAAACGCAATAGGCAATACCCGCGATAAGCGCAAGCGAAAGAAACCATAGCAATGTCTTGACGAAAGAAAAATCTACCGCCGACATGCCAGCTCCGAGAGAAATAATGAAGTGCCAAATCCTCTGCACCAACGAATAAATCAGGTAAAAAATAAACTCTAGATTAAGAAAATTGGGGTCAAAAAGCCGATCGTCCAATACTGTTCTTTCTAAAACGGTTGCCATAGAGATACTCTCTTATTATACCGCTTTATTTCCCGCAGACACTCTCAATGTCCCGACCAATCGCAAAAAGATGGTCATCGTGAAAATGCGGAGCCATCACCTGGAAACCAACCGGAAGTGAGACTCCATCGCGCTCTACCGCGCCCGAAGGCACCGACATAGCCGGAATACCCGCTACGTTTGCAAAAGCAGTAAACACGTCGGAAAGATACATCGCAACTGGGTCACTTTTTTCACCAAGCTTAAATGCCGGTGTTGGCGCAGTGGGCAGTGCAATCGCAGAAACTTTTTTAAATACTGCATCCACTTCACGGCGTATAACATTTTTAAGCGCGATTGCTTTTCCGTAATAGGCGTCGTAGTAACCAGAAGAAAGAACGTATGTCCCCACCAAAATTCTTCGTTTTGTCTCAGGGCCAAAACCCTCACTTCGCGAAAGTTCGTAATCATCCAAAAGAGATGCGCCTTCTTTGTGAAGCCCATACCGCACTCCGTCAAAACGCGCTAAGTTGCTGGAAACCTCGGCAGGCATGATGATGTAATAAATCGGTAACACGTCCACCAGATGCGGTATGTCTATGTCGTGTAGTGTATACCCAGCGCCACGAAGCGCTTCAAGCGCATCATTAAAGTTTTTGTACACATCCGCGTCAATGCCGCCCGGCACACTCTCTAGAAATGCACGGGGAACGCCAATGGTGCGACCTTTGACATCTGACCTTTGACCTTTGACCTCTATAGATGTGCTATCTAGCGAATCTTTTCCTGCGATGACGTGAAAAAGCAATTCACTATCAGAAACCGTTTTCGCGAAAGGTCCGATTTGGTCAAAAGATGATGCCATAGCGATAAGCCCTGAACGAGAGACAGCGCCGTAGGTTGGCTTCATGCCCACCAGCCCACAAAAGCTTGCCGGCTGACGAATAGAGCCCGCCGTATCGGAGCCGAGTGCGCCCAAAGCACTTCCCATAGCCACAGCGGCTGCAGAGCCCCCCGAGGAACCACCGGGTACCCGCGTTTCATCAAGAGGATTTTTGGTAACACCATACGCAGAATGCTCGGTGGAAGCGCCCATCGCAAACTCATCCATATTGGTCCGACCCAAAAAAAGCGCTCCTGCTTTTTTTAATTTTTGTATTGCGGTCGCACTATAGGTTGCCCTATAGTGCTCAAGCATTTTAGAGGCACATGAAGCAATGTTGCCCTCAATAAGAATATTGTCTTTTATCGCAAGCGGTATCCCCAAAAGCGTCGGGTGCTCGCCACCTTTTTTAAATTGCTTGTCTGCCTCTTTAGCTTTTTCCAAGACATCATCAAATACCTCCAGATATGCATTAATAGACGGATTTTTTTTCTCAATGACGGCGCGGCACGCTTCCGTAAGTTCCACCGATGAAAAATCGCCACGAATAAGGTGTTCGCGTGCCTGTGCAATAGTTAGCGATGTTGTGTCTATTGTGGCCATACATTATTGAAAGTTATAAAGTTCGAAAGTGATATCGGGACTTTACGAACTTGATACCTTTGTAAACTTTATAAACTTATTTACTCTCCGGAAGTATTTTTTTCACTTTGAGATAATTCTTTTCTTTTTTGGGCACCTCTTCAAGAAGTGCGACGGTGTACTTTCCCGACTCATGCGGATTTTGATCCTCACGAAAAACATTATGCAAGCCATCTTTGGTGTCGGCCTCAAAAGTGCCTCCTGCCGCCTGTTGTATCTGGGAAATATACCCCAAAATGCCTTCAAAATCTTTTTCCAGACTTGAAAGTTCTTCTTCTGAAATGCGAATACGGGCAAGGCCAGCTAGTTTTTGTATGTCATTTTTTCCTGAAGTCATATGTGTTCCATCATAGCAAAACGCTACAGACTAAACGAGCAGTTTAAGAAACTTCTTTTCTTCTATAATCGCCACCCCTAATTTGCGTGCCTTCTCCAGCTTGGAGCCGGAATTTTCACCCGCAACAAGGTACGTAGTGTTCTTTGAAACCGAATCTGAAACATCACCGCCCAAAGATTTGATTTTCTCTTTTGCCTCACCGCGCGTAAGCGAAGAGAGCGTTCCCGTCAAAACAAAAATCTTTTTTTGAAGCAATAACTGTTTTCCTTTTTTCTTCTCTATTGAAAGAACAGTAACCTGCTTCAGCAAACATGACAGGAGTGTGCGGTTTTGAGCAGAACGAAACCAATGGTATACCGACTGCGCCACCACATCACCAATGCCCGAAATATTTTGAAGATCCTCTATAGAGGCCTCTTGGATTTTTTCTATAGTCCCAAACGTTTCCGCTAAGTCATATGCCGTTTCTTCGCCCACCTGATCAATGGAAAGCCCGATGAGGAGTCGCGCGAGTGTCACGTTCCTACTTTTTTCTATTGAACGCAAAATATTTTCAACCGATTTCTCTTTAAAACGTGGCAAGGCAAGAAGGTCTCCTTTTTTGAGCGTAAACAAATCATCAAAAGAAGCGACAAGCTGTTTATCCAGAAAAACATCAATGAGTCGCGGGCCCACGCCTTCTATGTTAAATGCTTTTTTAGAAACAAAATGATAGAACTTGCGTCTCACGAGAGCAAACGAATTTTTGTTGAGACATCGATACGCGGCCTGTCCCGGCACACGCTCAATGCGACCATCCCCGCCACATTCAGAAACATGTGTCGGAAAATGATATGCTTTTTCTTTACCAGTACGCATTTCCTTTACTACCCCCACAATATCGGGAATAACATCTCCGGCTTTTTGCACTATGACCGTGTCTCCAATCCGAACATCAAGACGCTTTATTTCATCTTCATTGTGCAAGGTTGCTCGAGACACCGTAGAGCCAGCCACCAAGACGGGCCGAAGATGTGCAACGGGGGTCAAAACTCCCGTCCTTCCAATCTGCAACACAATATCTAAAACCACTGTGGTCACTTGCTCCGCCGGGAACTTGAAGGCAATAGCGAAGCGGGGGGCCTTCCCGGTATACCCAAGCATTTCTTGATATTTTTTTTCATTCACCTTAAGCACAACGCCGTCTACGAGATAATCTTCTTTGGGTGCCTTCTTTTGCCATGTTTTCCAAAAAAGAACCGCGTCATCAATAGTTTTTGCAAAAGCAACGTGCCTGTTGACCTTAAACCCAAGATTCTGCAAAAAAATCAGCTCCTCCATTTGTGTTTCCGGTATTTTTCTACCCGACAAAGAACCAACATCATAAATAAATGTGTCGAGACGACGCGCTGCGGCAATTTTTGGATCAAGTTGACGAATAGAACCAGCCGCCACATTCCGAGGATTTGCGAAAAGTTGTTCTCCTGCTTTTTTTCTTTCTTTATTGATTCTCAAGAGCTCACCTTTCCCAAGCCACACCTCGCCCTCCACCACAATATCCACCGCCTCTCGCAATCGCAGAGGCACCGACTCAATCGTCCGCACGTTGTGCGTGACATCTTCGCCCACAACCCCATCTCCGCGGGTTGCCGCAGTCTCAAGAACTCCTTTTTTATAAGTAAGCACCACTTTAAGTCCGTCTATTTTTAGTTCACACGAATACGATGGAACAATTTCTTTTCCCACATCTTCTCGCAAAAATCGTTTTACCCGCATATCAAATTCGCGAATATCCTCTTCGGTAAATGCATCATTAAAAGACCATTGTGAGACCTGGTGAGTGACTTTTTTAAACTGTGGAAGGGGGCTCCCCGCCACCCGCTGGGTTGGGGAGTCTGAAGTCACGAGGGTTGGATACTCTTCTTCAAGCCTCGCAAGCTCGTCTTTCAGAGAATCCAACGCCTCGGGAGAAATCTCTTCCTTGTCTTCTATGTGGTAGAGATATCGATACCTATCAATCGTTTCGCGTAACTTTAATACGCGCTCTTTTTTTTCTTGAGGAACTTCTTTTGGCATAACTACTAATAGGAAATTCGTATTGCACGCTCTATCCTGCGTGGAGAGGTGGGACTACATGAGTTGTGTCCCCGCGACTCAACCAGCGTCTTTCTGCCACTGTTGGTTTTTTGGACAGTGACCGTGACGCACGCACCATTTGCAAGAGCGAGGTCAAAAGAGGTATTTGCGGTATTGGTCGTGGCATCAGAAACCGTCCATACTTCCGCAATATCTACTCCAGCACAGAAAATACCACCCCCAGGAGAAACGGAGAATGTTGAGGTTGCAAAAACAGTCGTCCCCAATCCTTCATGCTTCCGATCCCAATACAAAGCACACTCGCTTCCGGTGTCAGCGGCATAAAAAGCAACTTGCGATTCCCTTCCTGCAGATGAAAGTGTAAGTGCTTTTTCAACAATGCCCAAAAGTCCGAGACCAATTGCAAGAATAAGCCCAGAGACCACGACAGACAGGAGCAGGGCATAACCATCCGAGCTTTTAGCTTTTAGCCCCGACGCACTGGTCGGAGTCCCGACCTGACGTCGGGACTTATAGCTTATAGCTTGCAATGATGACCATCGCAAAAACAAACCAGTAAATGGAATTTTTGATTTTGAATTTTCTACTTTTCTGTTATTTCTAGAATTCATAATCCCTAAAAGCTGACAGCTACAAGCTAACAGCTATTCTTACTGCCAATTAAATATGTGTTCTTGAATCGTAAAACTTTTATCGAATACGCGCCGCTTCCAAGAAACGGTTACGTCAACCACTGCCTCTCTCCCGTCTACCGTCTCGGTTATTTGCACTCTTCTCCTCCAAGGCGCCTCATTTCCCAACACATAATTGTACACACCAGCGCTACTCAAAAGAATGGTCGGGCACGCACCGGGACATTCCGTGACTTCATTATTGGGTACATCCACGACACACCCCGAAACATCAAAACAGCTTTGTAGCCCCGAAAGCCAATCGGAGCCCCCAATCACGTTCGTATCTCTGGTGTTACGCACAAATTCAACGGCCTCCTCTCCAAGAAATGAAGCCGTTATTTGGTCGCGCACATCAAGCGAGTACGCAACGCTTCGAGATGCAATAGACAATGTCCCCGTAATGGCGAGCAGTAAAATAGAAACAGCAACAAGCGCTTCAATGAGCGAAAAACCGTTGTTTGTTTTTGGGAAAATTTTTGTTTTTAATTCCTTGTGCATACTTTTTTATTTTCTTTGTTAGATGTCAAAAATTCTTTGAGAAATAGTCGTCTGTATATCAAAAGTTGTTTTATCTTTCTCTCTCACGCCCGCAGTCCCACGGACGATGATAAACACTTTCGGCTGAAGAGAGTCCCCGGAAGGAGCCCCCTCAACAAAAAAAGTAAGCGTGTCTATGGTTATCTCGGGCGACGTAATACTCAAAAATGCCCCACCATCAATAGACCGCTCAATAGATGTTCCGTTTTTTCGAAATATTACTGTTTTGTTTGAATCATTTCTAAACGCAATCGCGGAAGACCCCGTGGCGCAATCAGCGGGCTCGGTGATGGTGCCGTCAAGGCCGCAATGATAATCAATACCCGTTCGCATGCCACGTGCCATATTTTCAAGCGCAAAATTAAGGTTATCTATCACAATACCGGTCGCCTTGGTCTTTGATGCCGCCGCACTCATGCCTGTAAGCGCGCCAATACCCACCAAAATGACCACCGTGAAAAGCCCCAGTGCGACAATCATCTCAATAAGAGTAAACCCTTTTTTAGGTTTTAGGGTATAGGGTTTTGGGTATAGTGTATTTTTGTTTTTATTTGTCATTTTTTTTAAGCACGCCAGCTGGCGGACTAGTGACTCCTATCACTCCACGGCGATCTGTCCATTTGCCCAAATGGTTACCGTGCGCGTATTTTCATCACTAGGTGTGCTTAATACAACTTCCGCAAAAGAATACTGTGAATCCCCGGAACCATTAACCCCAATAACTGTCCCCTCGGGATTAGGGCGCACGTAGCTAACATGCAATTCGTCCAGTGGCGTGCACGACGATGTCGCAAGAACATAGCCACACAATTCACGTATATAATTTCTTTTTTGTATTGAAAAGCGATCAACAAGAATGTCACCTGTTCCATACTTGCCATCTCCTCCAGAGCCCACGACCGGAAATACATCGGCAAAAAGTGTAAACGCATTATCATCAGAGAGACTAAAATACACGCCATAACTAGGAAAAATTTCAGACCCTGCCCCAAGCTCCTTTACACTTGTCCCAAATACTTGCGCCTGCCTAACGGTAAGTGCGATTTCATACGCCAGATTATCCAACACAATCCGACTATCAAATAATCTGAAGTTAAACAAAATAACGCCCGTCACAATGACAAAAAGTCCTATGGTTACCAAAAGCTCAACCAAAGAGAAACCTTTAGTAGCTTTTAGGGTGTTGGGGGTTTTAAGAATACTATCTTTCATGCGAGAAGACTAAAAAAGCGTTGGGGGTGAAAAGGTGAAAAATGCTTGGATGTCCAAAAGAGTTATATCAAAATAAAATGCGAGAAATGTTCCCAGAACCAAAAATGGTGCGAAGGGAATCTCGCTTTTAATTGTACGGCCTTTCTTTTGTGTAAACAAATGAAAAAGATACGGGTATGCCAAAAGCATCACTCCCCACAATGCTCCCGACCAAAAAGCCAAGAGGAGTGCTGCAATTCCTTCCGAAAAGCCCAATGCCCAGCCGATGCCCAGCGCAAGTTTTGCGTCTCCAAGCCCCATCCATCTCCCCGAAGATACAAACCACAAAAAAACAAACGGGAGTGCAAGTGCGGGGCCCGCAAAAAATTCCCACGACAGCGCATCACCCGACAAAAAGCGAAAAAAGAGAAGGCCAAACGAAAGGGCCACAAAAAAATAGACGAACGGGTCAGGAATTATTTTGTGGTAGGCATCGTATAGGGCGATGGCAAGCAGCAAAAAGAGCATACCGGCGATATATATCCACCAAAATCCAAGCCCCATTTTAAGAAACAAAAAAAAGAAAAGAAGCCCCGTTGCAATCTCAACGAGTAGATACATGGCGGAAATGGCGCTTTTGCACGAGCGACATCTGCCGCCTTGCACCAAAAAGCTAAAAACAGGAATGAGCTCGTACCACGACAATTGTTTTGAGCAGGAAAAGCAAAAAGAACGCTTGCCTAGGCCAAGTCCCGTTCCCCATCGCAAGACAAGCACATTTAAAAAACTCCCCATAATAACTCCAAAAACAAAAACGGCCAAAGAAGAAAGGGTGGCATCCATACTTCTCATTATATCATCAACCCCCTCCGACTCTAGCCGAAGGGGGTTGAAAAATGATATCCGTATAAATCTGTGTTTACGGCTTCAGGTCGTAGATAGGTTCATCACCCGCAAAGTCAACTGCACTACCAGTACATACGGTTGATCCTGCTGCGGCGTCAGAGTCAGAATCCAAGACGGCATTGGATGCTCCCTCAAGGGTTGCACCAAGGTGATAATCCGAACAATCGGTCTCAAGAGAGGCGTATGAATACGCATCTCCGTTTGGATCAGCCGGAACCACCGGAAGGTGTCCTGCGGTTACCAATGGAGCAAGTGTTGCCGGATATTCTCCATTATCGTCAAAGTAAAACTCAAGAGCCAGGCGAACATTGTTTAGGTCACCGATTCTTTTTGCGTCTCTGCCTCTTTCGCGAGCAGTATTCAATGATGCGTATACCACTGCGGAAAGAATACCAATGATGGCAATAACAACCAAAAGCTCAACGAGGGTAAAACCTTTCTGTTGTTTATTTTTTAAAAACATATAGTAATTTATTAAACTAATAATATTTTATTAACTAAAAACACTTCGACCTTCAACTATTTCACGCATTAATGTCTATTGTGAAATTATACCATAACCTCCAAAAGAAACCTCCTGGAGTGTGGATTTCCCACTAAAACCCTGAGGCCAAATTATAGATGGGAATAAGCACGGAGCTCAAAATAAGCCCCACGCCCACCGCAAGAAGAACTATGAGAGCTGGCTCTATAAGACCCACAAGCACCTCAACGGCGTTATTGACCTCTCTACGATAAAAAGCAGAAAGAGTTTCCAGAATACTTGAAAGTTCTCCTGTTTCTTCTCCCACTTTTATTATCTGCACCACAATGCCGGGCACTTCACGATAGCCACCCAACGATTCCGAAACAGAACTTCCACCCCGCACATCTTCGGATGCCTTTTTAAGAATTTGCGCATACACTGCATTCCCCACCGTGTTTGCGGTAATCTCCAAGACACGCACAATGGAAACACCGCTTGAAAGCATGATGTGCATCGTGTCGGCGATTCGAGAAAGATAAAATTTCCTCAAAAGATTTTTAACAAATGGCATGTCCAACTGAAGGTGCGAGAGGTATATTTTCCCGAAATTTTTTCTTGAAAAACGCCACAGGGCAACGCCCCCTAAGATGATCAGTACCAAAAAGAAAATACCGTAGTCAACCAAGAAACTACTTATCGCGATAACCACTTGTGTGTAAAAGGGTATCTCTTGCCCCGTTTCTGTAATAATAGTAGCGAGACGTGGAAACACAAGAGTCAACATAAGCACCATCACCGCAATAAACGTGGTAAACACGAATGCCGGGTAAATCAACGCATTACGAGTTTTAAGAGTAAGCTCATAAGAACGGTCAAGGTGATCGGCCAATTTCCCAAAAATGTCATTGAGCTTCCCCGACTCTTCGCCGACACGAACCATGCTTACGTAAAAACTGGAAAATGCCGTAGGGTGTTTATCCAATGCCGCGGAGATGGAAGATCCCCCCTGAATATCGTCAGAGATTTCATTAAGCTTGGTTCGCAATAATTCGTTTTCTGTCTCTACCGCAAGCATTCTAAAGATACGGAGCGCTGAAACTTGCGCCAAAAAAAGTGTCGCAAGTTGGCGAGAGAGCACCACAACATCCCGCGTGGGAATGTGATCAAAAAAACGAATGCGTTTTTTAAAAAACGATGCCTGCTCTGCCTCAACCAACGAAAGAATAGTCAGCCCCCTTTCGTGAAGCGCATTGACCGCAACATCTCTATTGAGCGCATCAATAGCGCCATCTTGTTGTTGTCCTTCTTTTGTTAGTGTTTTGTAATTGAATAGCATGTTGTCAATCGTTAGCGGCTAGCTATATGCCATCTGCTATTTGCTGTTTGCTAGCGACCAAAATGTGCTGGATTGTTTGAATGCGTACGCGCAACATCAGGAGTAATCTCTCCCCTTCGCACAAGGTCCGCAAGCGTCCTATCCATAGTGACCATCCCCTCACCGGCATTTGTCTCAATAATAACGTTTAGCTCATGAGTTCTTCCTTCCCGAATAAGATTGCCCACTGCATCATTATTAATAAGGAGTTCATACGCTGGGATGAGTCCCCCGGAAATACGCGGAATAAGACGCTGCGAAAATATTCCTGCGAGACTTTGTGAAAGCTGCGCTCTGATTTGGCTCTGCTGTTCCGGGCCAAATGAATCAATGATTCTGTCTATGGTCTGCGCGGCATTGTTGGTGTGCAGTGTTGAAAAGACCAAATGCCCCGTTTCTGCAGCAGTGACAGCTGTAGAAATAGTGTCCGGGTCGCGCATTTCTCCAATCATAATGACATCAACATCTTGTCTAAATGTTGCTTGCAATGCACTGTGGAAAGTCTCCGCATCAACACCCACTTCCCGTTGGTCAATAATGGAACGCTCGCGTTTGTAAATAAATTCTATCGGGTCTTCAATGGTGATGATATGCTCGGAACGTTCTTTATTGATTTGGTCAACCAATGCGGCAAGTGTAGTGGATTTTCCATGTCCCACCGGACCCACTACCAAGAAAAATCCCTGCTGGCGACGAGTGAAAACCTCAAGAATGGGAGGTAAATTCAACTCGGTAAGTGTCCTGATTTCTCCGGGAATAAGCCGGAGAGCAATACCCACCGCCCCCTGCTGCAAAAAGGCATTTCCACGAAATCGAGTCCCACCTCCTGTCGTATACGAAAAATCAACACTTTTATTTTTTTTAAAGAGGGCAAATTTATCTTCAGTCAAGAACGCCGAAAGAAGAGTCTCGGTATCTTTTGCAGAAAGAACCCCTCTCTTTACAAGCGGCACTAACACTCCAGCGACACGAATGTTGGGAACACTTCCAGCGCTCACATGTAAATCGGAGCCCCCCTCCCGAGAAACAATCTCTATAAGCTCGCTTAATTCTTTTTTGGGATCCATAATACTTTATGTTTTTGGTTAACTCTTTTTTGTCGCCAACAATTCAACAACCTTCTCCACTACTTCGCTTGGCGTGCGACTTGCCTTAATGATATAGCCGTCAACTCCCATGCTCTTCGCTCTTTCTATCTCCTGAGATTCACCAAGGTTAGACAGAAAAATGATAAAAGCCCCGGGAACCAAACTTTCTTCTTTGATTTTTTTAAGAAGCTCAAAGCCATCCATAGAGGGCATCACAATATCAAGAAGCAACGCCACAGGCGCAACGCTTCCATCTCGCAATTTTTGCAGTGCTTCATCACTGGAAAGACTGGTCTCTACATCAAAACCCTGTTCAATGAACTTTATGGAATACATATCAAGCAAAAACTTATCGTCGTCGACAATAAAAATTTTTACTTTTTTATCATTGCTTGCCATACGTTAGGTGATAGATTTTAAGTGATAGGTGATAGGTGATAGGTTAGAGCGCCTGTTGCAAAAATTCCATTCTATATGTCCATGATACCACACTTTATACGACGGATAAAAAAAGAATTCTGTACGTCTTATTATTCAAATTTATTTACCTCACGAAAAGGAATGGTGCCATCAAATGCCTTAAGAATCGCATCTTCTTTCATGGTAAGCATACCTTTTGCCCGTGCAGCCTTAAGGATTGCATCCTCAACTGGATTTTCCAAAATCACCCGCTCCATTTCACGGTCAATTTCCAATATTTCAAAAACACCGATTCTCCCACGAGTACCCCCGGGGCATTCGGGTGACGGCACCGCATCATATACCTCTTTGGGTATTTTAATATTTTTCTTTATCTGCGCAGGTAAATCTTCAAACTGCTTTTCAAACATTACTCGCATGCCACCCTCTACAGGAATTGCCTTTTTTGAGGGTGGGCACATAACCTGCACCAACCGTTGAGCAACGGCGCAAATAAGTGTGGGGGCAATAAGATACGGGTCAACACCCATATCAACAAGCCGAGGCACCACACCTGCAGCATTATTGGTATGCAGTGTGGAAAGCACGAGATGTCCGGTAAGCGCGGCCTGAATGGCAAGCTGGGCCGTTTCTTTGTCACGAATTTCGCCCACCATAATAATGTTTGGATCTTGTCGCAAAATATTTCGCAGTCCGCTCGCGAAAGTATAGTCTATTTCCGGCTTCACTTGTGACTGGTTCACGCCGTCAATGATGTACTCAACCGGATCTTCCAAAGAAACCACATTGTTTTTTTCTCGGTCAAGCTCGTTCAACATTGCGTAAAGCGTAGTTGTCTTTCCTGAACCAGTGGGGCCAGTAAGCAACAACAACCCAAAGGGTCGAGTGATGGCTGACCTAATTTTTGCAATATTTTCCGGCGTAAGCCCTGTCTCCTCAAGACTTTTCACCCCCTTACCCGGATCCAAAACACGGATAACAACCTTCTCTCCGTAATAAGCCGGGAAGGTGGAAACACGAAAATCAATTTTCCTATCCTTTATGTTGGCGGTAAAACTTCCATCCTGTGGTTTTCTTTTCTCAAATAATTTCAAATTGGAAAGCACTTTGATACGTGCGACGATTGATTCGTGCACTGATGCCGGCAAAAACAAGCTCGTATACAATGCGCCATCAACCCGAAAACGAACCTTTACTTTTTCGCTCATTCTTTCAATGTGAATATCGGAAGCGTTTCCTTCGGTGGCATGCTGCAAAATAACCGCGACAATTTTCATGACCGGAGTATCTTCAATAATGCGTGTTTCCGGCTCCTTATCTTTAAGCGCCCGCTCCATGCCCGTTCGCGCCTGACGCACTGCGGCAGAAACTTCATCGCTCTTATTGAGCTCTCCTTCAAGGTCAGAAAGGGCCTTATTCACTTCCCCCGAAAGACCCTTGTAGCTTCCCAACAGTGTTTCAAAGTCGGCATGGGAAATAAGAAAAATCTTGTAGGGTAACCCAAGCCGTGACGCAATAAACTGAAGAGCGTCTCGCGCCTCAATATTGTCCGGGTCCACCAACCCAACCTCAAGCACGCCATCAGCAAGCCCTATCGGAATAAACTGATAGTGTGCCGCCGACTCTTCGGGGATATAGCGCAAGATATCTACCGGAACATCTTTCGGGTCAACACTCTTTGAGGGAATGTTGAGGTATTCCGCCTTAAGGTCAAGAAGGCGCTCTTTGGCCATACCCTTCTCAACCAATAAGTCCCCGATCTCCACTCCGCCCTTTTTTTCTGCCTCATCCAAAAGCTCTCCGGCTTCCGCCTGCTTCAGAACTCCTTTTTGAATGAGATAATCTACAAAAGCCATAAGTCAGTTGGTAGTTAGTAGTACGTAGATAGTAGTAAACAGCCCAAACACAATGCGTAAGGTTAGCAAACTACTAACTACTTACTACTCGCTACTTACTAGAAAATGGAGCAAACGGATTTATTCTTCCTTCTGGTTCGGGCACCAACCGCACACTCCAATCGCGCAAAGAACGATATGCCTCGTCAATAAAAAAACGAGAATCAAGTTTTATTTTCTGCAAATCATCAAGAACACGAAGAAGCTCGGTCGCCGACGAAGGGGCGCGACCAGAGCGTTCGTTCTCGGACACCAAAACGGCAGAAGAATCTTGTGAGTCGCCAACCATAAAGACACTGTACGCCACGAAGAGGGCGATAATGCCCAAGATGACAAAAAATATATTTTTAAATTTTCCAAAACGCATACATTTTTACTTTAGCCAGTAGGTTTCCAGTGTCATTGTGTATTGATTAAAATCTTCAACGGTCGCATTGAAAGAAAGCGAAGTCACCGTCACTAACCGAAGCCCTTTTTCTATATCTTCCAAAAACCCAATAAAAGAACGATATGGCCCCGCAACGGTCACGCCAAGCCCGATGGTGCCATGGGGGCTTTCGTCCGGACCAATAATTCCTGCCTTTGTCTTTGGCGCTTCGGCAGCGCGCACATCTCGCAAGATAAGCCCATGCTCAGAGGCAACGCGACTAATCTCAAGCACCAAACGCACATTATCAACATTGTCGGGCAATACTTTTCGTATACGCGCCAAATCCGCATCAGTAATAGCGTTAAAGCGCTCAAGCAAGGAAGCGCGAAGGTCCTGAATCCGCTTTGAGTCGTTGAGCGCATCATCAAGCTGTCCGGCTTGTGTCCGAATACCTTTTACCTCCTGATACAGTGGGTTAACCACCATCGCAAAAAGTGCGATTGACGCGACAAGTACTACGATGATAAGAAAATACTTCATTATTGTGTATTCTTTAAAACACTATTGGTTCACGCCTTGCGGTATGCTCGGCGCGATAGTCGGCGTTGCAAGATTATTTCCAAAAAGCAAAAGATTCTCGTCTATCGCAGAAGATAAATTAAATGCAACATTGCCTTCCCTATCAAGTCCGAGGTTTGAGAAAATCGGTTCTTCCAAAATGGCACCTGCACCAAGCGCGTCGGACTGAAGTGCCAGTGAGGCATATCCACGAGCCTTTCCCGTCAAAGAGAGGGTGGCCTCGCCGGTAGGATTCAAAGTATATGTAAGTTGACTAAACTGCACGCTTTGGAGTGTCGCAGTTTCCAAAAATTTAAAAATGGGAGAAAGTAACGTGTGCGAATGAAGCAAAGAATCAGAAACAAGTATCCGGTCATCCAGTCTTTTTAAATTAGTGACAAGTTCGGGCTCTATCGCTTCCCGTGCGCGGTCAAGCGACTGCGACATTGTCTCAATGCGCTGTGTCAGCGCTACTTTGTAAAAATAGAGACCACCGGCAATCAAAAGAACCACCAAAAAAATGATGAAGGAAAGAGACACAAAAAGATTGGTAGAAGAACTCTCCTCGTCTTTCCCACGAGGAATAATTGGTTTTTGCGGTATAAATGATGTCTTAAGTTCTGCCATGTGATAGGTGATAGGTGATAGGTGATAGATGATAGGTTCTAAAACCTAACACCCAAAACCTATAACCTATTCTAGTTCTTGTATTTTTCTAAGCGCGACCCCTGCCGCTACGGCAAAGTTGGGCCCCACATCTTTCAAAACCGGCTCAAGGAACGCGGGTGTTTCTATCCGAGCAAACGGCTCGGCATACACCACAGTAGTATTAAAATTTCTTTGTGCCACAGGAAGAATGCCTTTTAAGAGCGACCCTCCTCCGGAAAGAATGACTTTATCAATAATCCGGTGACGCTTTTTTTCAAAATCAAGGACCATTTTATTTGTCTCGGCAAAAATAGTGTTGATGATAAGTTGCATTGTTTGCGATGTTTCTTTGTTGACGATATCATCCGAAAGACCGATCTCCCGCTTCAACAACTCTGCTTTGTGCATCTCTATACTCTGTGACTGTGAAAGTGCCAATGTAATATCTTGAGAACCTTTGTTGATAATGTGCGTGCTTGCCACCACTCCGGCCTCCACGATTGAAAGTTTGGTTGATCCGGCACCAATGTCTAAAATCAAAACCGCAGTGCGCTCTCTTCCGAGCAATGCCCGCATGGAGCTAAACGACTCTATCTCAAGAAAGCTCAAACTCAGACCGCTTTTCTTCGCGACATTTTGATATTTACTCAGTGTCTCGTTGTGTATTGCGGCAAAAAGTATCCGCGAACGATTGGGCATCATCTGCATCGGGCCTTTTGGCTTTTCTTCCGGTTCTTCAAGCTCACTACCCGTTCCTTGGTCGGGTATGACCTGCCAGTCCAATGTCACTTCGGCAATGGGAACCGGAATATACCGACGCACCTCAAGCGGCACCACCTCTTCAAGTCGCACCCCCGGAGGTGTGGGCATCTCTATGACAGAAACCAAGCTTGCGGCAAGCGGAATCGCCATGCCGGCATCGCGAGAGGTAACATTCGCCTCGCGAATAATATCCGTAAGCGCCTCACTCAACCTGTCTTCGGCAAGATTGGTGGCCTGCCCCACCTCAAACCCCGCATACGGGCCCAAGGCAAGCTCGCCATATGTTTCCAAGACGGCCCTTCCTCCCTTGCGGGCAAGCTGTACCACCTTAATAGACGATGAGCCAATATCAACACCGATAACGCTTCTCGTTTTCTTTTCAAAGAATCGCGCAAAAAAACTTTGTACGTTGCTAAAAATGCCGTTGGTCCCGTTGATCATAGAATTCTCCGTAAAGCCACAATATAGAATATCCCCGTTCTCGAGAGGGGTTGTGGTTTTAACCCCTAGAGCATCCGGGAAATGCTCCGTGTGGAGCGAGTCCGATAAAATCGTAATGCGGCATTATGTTCGCATAATTGCCCTGCGTGCCACCAGATATGTTAAAAGCACTTTGCAGAAAAGACACACTGTGCAATTATGTACAATATTATACCACAGAGAAAGCCCGCGCGGGATAAATGAAGATAAAATACTTATCCACACGAGGAGCGTCCCGCCAAAAGCGGGACGCTCCTGACATAATGATTACATGACCATCTTTGCTCTCAAATTTACGCGCATCGTCTCTGTCATCCTCAACCTCCTTTTTCCGGAGAAGTGCCTCGGCTGTAAAAAAGAAGGCACCTTTTTGTGCGCAGAATGTGTCACCACGCTCCCGGGGGCAGAGACCGAAAACTTACTGGCCGACATAACCGCCCTTTTTGCGTACAAAAATACCATCGTTAAAAAAGCCATCAGAACCTTAAAATACCGAGGTGCCAAGTCGGTGGCAAAGACATTTGCAGGACCGCTCTACGAAGAGCTGCTTGCCGGGCTTGGCGAAGACGGCGTCACAAAAAATACCGAGCGGGTCATGCTCGTGCCCGTACCCCTTTCATCAAAAAAGTTACGTGAGCGCGGATTTAACCAAGCGGAACGGCTCGTCCGAGAAATGGCGGGGCTTGGTGGCGGTGTCGTGGTGGAGCCGCGCATGGATGTGGTACGAAAAATAAAAGACACGCCGAGCCAAACATCATTCCGAAATAAAAAATCACGACTCAACAATGTTAAAGGTTGTTTTGTAGTTGTGAAACCAAGAGATGTACGCGGAAGACACGTCATCATTGTTGACGATGTGTGCACCACTGGCGCAACCGTGCGCGAAATACAAAAAGTGCTGAAAGCCGCAGGGGCCAAACGAATTGAAGCGCTTGTGGTTGCACATTAAAAAAGCGGCGCTTGCATGCGTCCGCTTTTGATTTTCTGTAATCATCTATTAAATTCGTTAGCTTATTGCTCTGCCAGTTTTTTTAAGTTCACGTTTCCATTCCTGAAGTTTTTGGCTAGAGACGCGATGTCCATCAATCTCTCCTCCTTGACCCCCGAAATCACGAACCCGGTGAGTGACACCGGAATGATCTTTCACTAGGACTTGATGACTTGAATTTGGCCAATTATCATCATACCGAATATGGTGTTTCAGTGTCATGATGACATCCTTTTTTAAATTAAGACGTATATTTTCACCTGTAGACAGAATATTAGATATTATCAAAAAGTCAATCTTCCATAAAGTTTCAGATGAGCCGAAATGTAAAGGTATTTTTCGCGTTTCTGGTTCGCAAAACCATTTGTTACAATTCCTTAGTGTCTTTCTGGAACAACATAACCAAACAGGGCGCGTATTTCATCGCCCATCCCCTTCTGCGCGCCTATCGCATTCTCACCCGCCAAAAAGCATCCGGCGCACGAGCGATTATCACCAAGGGAGATGAGATACTTCTCATCCGCAATATCGGCGTAACATATTGGTCACTTCCGGGCGGGGTTTTAAAACGCTGGGAAACACCCATGATGTGTTTGCGGAGGGAACTCAAAGAAGAGCTCGGCATCACCATTCATAGCGCTGACTATCGCTATCGCCTGGGAACATACCAGTCAGAGCACGGCGACCACACCGACACCATCCATATCTTTGTCATTGAGATTCCTTCTTTCTATTACAAGCGACAATGGGAGCTTGACGAGGCGCGATGGTTTAAGCGTGACGCTCTACCAGAAAATTTGAGTCCAGCGACAGACAGACGGCTCATGGAATTGAAAAGTGGTAAGAAAAATATTCTTGCAGAGTGGTAAAAACTGATATACCCTAACTACATACGAAATATTCTGGAGGCGTGGCTGAGCGGTCGAAAGCAGCACACTGCTAATGTGTTGAACCCGAAAGGGTTCCGCAGGTTCGAATCCTGCCGCCTCCGTTTTGAT
>Ga0209542_10008416_pt1 | contig 19295 bp, 19 predicted proteins | sample RifCSPhighO2_01_FD_184028 | JGI IMG/M metagenome (GOLD analysis project Ga0209542, IMG submission 184028) | Soil microbial communities from Rifle, Colorado - Rifle CSP2_plank highO2_0.1 (SPAdes) (version 2) | ecosystem: Environmental > Terrestrial > Deep subsurface > Rock core/Sediment ...
AGGATTTAAACAGACAAAAGGCAGAAATCCTTGATGCGATGGACGATAAACTGGCGGATTTGAAAGGGGATTTGGTGATCTTAAATGCGTAAAGAGGATCGCAAGGTTGTTTCTCTTATTGGGTTACTCAAGGAGAAACGGATCATCACCGAAGACGAGGCAAAACAGCTGCTTGTTCTGGAGCCGTTTCCGCAAATATTTTCTTAACCGGTTCCGTTTTTTACTCTTAGACTAAGAGGAGGTTAGGAGGGATTATTCCGCCCGGAGCTAAGCTCCGGGTGTTTTTCGCGCGTGAGCTGCGCGCGGACAGGCGTGGCAGCGTTTGGTGCGGCGTCTTCCGCTTCCTGCTTCGCAAGGTTCAGGCCTAGGACCCTGGGTCTCTTGGCTCTGGACCTACCCTTGGAACTTCGCTCGGGGTGAACCCGTCTCAAGTTTCGACGCACATTACGGTGTGTCGGAATGCGAGACGGGGCCTGTTGTATTTTATGGAAGGATTGAAGTTGCGATTATGTGATTGTCATCCCCGTGAAAACGGGGATCCAGACAAGATACGAACTCTTGTCCGGTTTTACCCGCAGTTTGATTGCCTGGATTCCCGCCGGAGTTTACCCCGCACTTGATGCGTGGCGGGAATGACAGAAAGACTGCTTTTCGTTTTTGTCATCAAAGACCCCATGTGATATGATTTTTCCGCTTTATGAATAAGAAAGTCGGCGCGGGGTTGTTCCAGGATATAATCGGCCACCAGGCGGTGATCCGCTTTCTGGAGGCGAGTCTCAACTATCAAACCGTGTCGCACGCCTACCTTTTTATCGGGCCGCGGGGGGTGGGGAAGACGGCGGTGCTCACCAGGTTCTTGAGCGGATTGATCGGGGGGGCACGGGCGGATCTGGATGCCTTTCTGACCTACCCCGATTTCACCCTGGTTCGCCGAGGCGCGGATGAAAAAACTGGAAAACTCAAAAAAAACATCACCGTCGAGCAAATCCGCGAAATGCGCGGTCGGCTGGCCATGGGATCTTTCTTGAATTCCTGGAAGATCGCGGTGGTTGACGGCGCCGAGGATCTTTCCGCCGAGGCATCCAACGCCTTTTTAAAAACCCTCGAGGAACCGACCAGAAAGACGGTAATCGTGCTTATCGCCTCGTCGCTTGTGGGGATTCCGGAAACCATTGCCTCGCGATGCCAAGTCGTTCGTTTCCGATTGGTCGGAGAGTCTGATATAAAAAGCGGTCTGGAAGGGATGGGTGTTGCCAAAAACGCGGCTAAAATTTGGGCAGCGGCGTCCGGAGGGCGTCCGGGAGTCGCCATTCGGCTGGCGCTGGATGTCGAAGGGCGCGCCGGTTACGAACAGACCGTCGCCGAAGGCATCACCCTTATGACTTCTCCGCTCCACAAACGTCTGACAGCTATAGGCGGCATCATTCCCGAAAAGGCGGGAACCGTCGAGGTTGCCGGAATGCTTGAGGAAAAACTTATTGTCTGGGAGACTTTGGTTCGCGACGGGATGGTCTGCTCTTTGGGACTGCCGGAACAAATGATGTCTGACCGAGTCGAAATAAAAACCTGGTCGGGGAATCGTAAGCCGGCCGAAGCGGCGGCGATTCTGCGGCTTCTCGGAGAAGTCCGCCGGGCTCTTAAAGAAAATGTAAACCCGCGACTGGCCGTGGAACGGCTGGCCATAGCTTTATGAAATCATATCTCAAAATTATTCTGCCGCTCGCGGCAGTGGCCCTCCTCGGGGCCGGGTGTCCGGTGGGAATCAAGCAACAGTCAACCGGCGCCGACGGCGGACTTTATCGATCGCAGGACTCCGGTGACACTTGGGAGCATCCGGCGGCCGTTCCCACGGCCAAGGGAGTCGGCACCATTGCCGGAGTCGACGCCATGGCCATTGCCTTTGACCCCAGTGATCCGCGAGCGGTTTACTTGGGTACCGCGGCCAATGGGCTTCTTTATTCCTACGATGATGGGAGCAGTTGGACGCAGGCCGCTGGCATTGCCTCGGGCCGGGTGCCGGCCGTGGCCGTGAGTCCGGCGGACAAATGCACGGTCTACGCCGCTCTGGCCAATCGGGCGATGAAGTCCACCGACTGCAATCGCTCCTACCAAATCGCTTACGTCGACTCCCGGGCCGAGGCCAACGTTACCGCGCTGGTCGTCGACGGTTACAATCCCTCCCAGGTGTACATCGGCACAGAAACCGGAGAGGTTTTGCGCAGCGCTGACTCCGGAGCCACTTGGGCCGTGCTCAAACGCTTCGATGATCCGGTGAGAAAAATCGTCATTTCCTCCCGGGATTCGCGGACTATTTTGGTTGGATTGCGCAGTCGCGGCATATCCCGCACCACTGACGCCGGTGCCACCTGGACTGATCTGGTCAGGAACCTCGATAATTTTTCGGCCGCGCGGATTTTTGCCGATCTGACGGAGATACCCAGCGAGGAACGGGCTTACCTGCACGCCTCGCGTTTCGGTTTGCTCAAGACCAGTGACAATGGGGACACCTGGCAGGCGATGAATATTCTCACTCCGCCGGAATCAGTGACCATCTACTCTCTGGCGGTCAACCCCAGAAACGGGAATGAAATCTACTACGGCACGGCCAACACCCTTTATCGTTCGGGTGACGGCGGACAGTCTTGGGTGACCAAGAAATTGCCAACCAGCCGGGCGGCCGCGGCCCTGGCCGTTGATCCGGAGGCCGGAAACATTCTCTACATGGGCGCGGCGCGTCTCCAGAAATAACCATCCGTAGTGAGCCTGTCGAATTATGACCCAACCCGGCGAATGGAAGACTGAATTCCAAAAAGTCATCGACCACCTGAAGCGCGAGCTCGGAGGGTTGCGCACGGGCCGTGCCTCGTCCGCGCTGGTTGAGGATATCCAGGTGGAGGCCTACGGTACAAAAATGGGGATGAAGGGCGTGGGTTCCATTTCTGTCCCGGATTCGAAAACCATCCAGATTGAGCCATGGGATAAAACTCTCTTGAAAGAAATTGAAAAAGCGGTGGCGGCCTCGGGGCTTGGAATAAATCCGGTAGTTGATGGAAATCTGGTCCGCATCTCGCTTCCCAAACTCACCGAGGAAAACCGGAAGGAGCTGGTGAAACTGGTGGGAAAGAAACTCGAGGAGGCCAAGGTGGGAGTGCGGGGAGTGAGGGAGAAGATTCGCGAGAGTATAATCGCCGAGGAACGCGACAAAAAGATTTCCGAGGACGAGCGGTTTCGAGAGCAGGACGAACTGGAGAAAACAGTCAAATCGTTTATCGCGGAAATCGACAAGACGGGGGAGGAGAAGGAGAAGGAGATCATGACTGTATAAAAATGCCTGATGAGATGGAAAAATTAGTTTCGCTCTGCAAACGCCGGGGATTCATTTTTCCCGGTAGTGATATTTATGGCGGATTGGCTGGGATCTACGATTACGGTCCATTGGGTGTTTTGCTGAAGCAGAATCTTAAAGCCGCTTGGTGGAAGCGAGTCGTGCAGGAGCGCGAGGACGTGGTTGGATTGGATGCGGCGATTCTGATGAACGCCAAAACCTGGGAGGCCTCGGGTCATACCAAGTTTATGACCGACGCGTTGGTTGAGTGCAAAAAATGCCACCACCGGTTCCGCGCCGACAAGGTGGGGGAGACGTGTCCTGACTGCAAAAAAGGGACCTTCACCGAACCGCGGCCGTTTAATCTGATGCTGAAGACGACGGTGGGACCGGTTGAAGATGAAGGATCGGCTACATTCCTTCGTCCCGAGACCGCGCAAGGCATCTTCGTTAATTTTCATACTGTCCAGCAATCATCGCGCCAGAAACTTCCCTTTGGCATTGCCCAGATCGGCAAAGCGTTTCGCAACGAAATCACTCCGGGCAATTTCACCTTCCGCACTCGTGAGTTCGAGCAGATGGAGCTGGAGTATTTCATCAAACCCGGCGAGGACAAGAAGTGGTACGAATACTGGATCAAGGAGAGGATGAAATGGTTTCTGGACATCGGGTTTAAGAAACAAAATCTGCGGCTCCGGGAATATCCCAAGGAAGAGCTGGCCCATTACTCCAAGGGAACGACTGACATCGAGTACGCCTTTCCCTTTGCCAAAGGCGGTTGGGACGAGATCGAAGGGATCGCTAATCGTACAGATTTCGATTTGAAAAATCATCAGGAAGCTTCCAAACAAGATTTGAGTTACTTCGACGAGGAAACAAAAGAACGCGTTTTGTCATACGTCATTGAGCCGTCGGCGGGCGTTGATCGCATCATGCTGGCGCTCTTGATTGATGCCTTTGAGGAGGTCGAAGGCGGCCGCACCGAGACGACCGAATCGAACAAGGATACAGAGACCGTGCTCCGCTTACATCCGTCGATCGCACCGATCAAGGTCGCGGTTTTGCCTTTGTCAAAAAAAGAGCCGTTGACCAAACTCGGGCGCGATATCGCGGCTGGTCTCCGCAAACGCTGGATGATCCAGTACGACGAAACAGCGTCCATCGGCCGAAGATACCGCCGCCAGGACGAAATCGGCACGCCCTACTGCGTTACCGTGGATTTTGAGTCCGTCGATGACAACAAAGTCACGGTCCGCGAGCGGGATTCGATGAAGCAGGAAAGGGTGGGGATCGCGGAGATCGGGGAATATTTCAAGGATAAAATCGGATGAGCACGCATCAAAAACTCACCCTCAAAAACGGCGCTCGGCTGATTCTGGTGCCTTACGACGCCACCAACGCGGCCACGGTGCTGGTTTATTTCCGCGTGGGTTCGCGTTATGAAACGGTGACATTAAACGGCGCTTCGCATTACATCGAGCATCTGATGTTCAAGGGCACTCGCCGTCGGCCGAACACCACCATGATCTCGCGGGAGCTCGATTCCGTCGGCGCCGAATACAACGCCTTCACCGGCAAAGATCATACCGGCTACTACATCAAAATCCGCGGAGATCGATTGGAGTTGGCCTGCGACATGCTCTCGGACATGCTCTTTCATTCTATTTTCGCGCCGGTCGAGACTGACCGCGAACGCAAGGTGATCATCGAGGAGATCCACATGTACGAGGACAACCCGATGATCTTTGTGGAAGAGCTCTTCGAACAGAACCTCTACGACGGCTCGACGTTGGGCTGGCGCATCTCCGGCACGCGGCAGACCATGGAGGGCATCAAGCGCCAGGAGATGATCCGCTATCGCGATCGACACTACCGGCCGAGCGAGATGATCGTGGTCGTTGCCGGACAGGTTCCGGAAGACGCGGTGGAACTCATCGAGCGGACTTTCGGAGAGGTGCCTGAACCGAAAGGGGCCAAGCCCAAACCCTTCGCGCCCTTCCGCGTCTCCTCCGCCAAGTTCAACAAGCCGCGGCTCAAGCTCCATTTCAAGGAAACCGAACAGGTTCAGCTGGCTTTGGGTTTTCCGGCGCTCGGGCACGGAAACCCGCGGCTGCCGGCCCAGCTGCTGCTCTCGGTGATTCTTGGCGGCAACATGTCCAGCCGTCTTTTCATCCAGGTGCGCGAGCGGCGGGGGCTGTGTTACTTCATCCGGGCATCGAGTAATCCATATGAAGACGTCGGCAATTTTCTCATCCAGTCGGGGCTGGCCCGCGACCGGCTTCCCGAAGCGCTTAAGGTGATTACCGCCGAAATCCGCAAGATTCGCAACGAAGGCGTGACCGAGAAGGAGCTCGACCGCGCCAAGGAATATCTCCGTGGAAAAATTACTCTCGGTCTCGAAGAATCGAACGAACTGGCCGACTGGTACGGACGGCAGGAGCTGTTCCTCCGAAAGATGGAAACGCCGGAGGAGAAGTTCGCCCGCATCAGCGCGGTTACTCGCCAGGAGGTCGGCGCGTTGGCCCGCGAGCTCTTTGCAAATTCACGCCTGCGCACCGCGCTTATCGGACCCTTCAAAGACGAAAAACCGTTCATCAAACATTTGCGAATATGAAAAATCCAGGGAGGAATCTCATCAAACGGTACGTTATCGCCAACTGGAAAATGCAGCTCTCCGTGGCCGAGAGCGAGACGCTAGCGCTCGACGAGCTGGCCAGCTGCGGAGAGATGAACGAAGGGCTGGAGGTGGTCATTTGTCCATCATTTACGGCGCTGGAGCGGGTGGGCAAGGCGGTCAAAGGAAGTCTTTGCGCTTTGGGCGCCCAGGATCTTTTTTGGGAAGCCAAAGGGCAGTACACCGGCGAGGTGTCGGCCGCGACCCTCAAGGAACTGGGAGCGAAGTACGTGATTGTCGGCCACTCGGAGCGCCGGCAGCATCTGGGCGAGACGGATCTGATGATCAATAAAAAAGTCCTGCAGGCGGTGAAGTCAGGTCTCGTCCCCATCGTCTGCGTGGGAGAAACCAAAGAGGAACGGCGGGCCGGAAAGCGAGACGCGGTGGTGGAGCGACAGGTGCGCGCCGCGCTCCAAGGGGTTAAACTAGTCGGTTCGCAGGAACTGCTCATCGCCTATGAACCGGTATGGGTCATTGGCACTGGTCAGGCCGTGGACCCGGAGGACGCGGCCCGTTCACACATGGTCATTAGGGAGACGCTCCGTGATTTGTTTCCCGAGCCGGTCGCCCAACGGGCGCATATCATCTATGGCGGGAGCGTTGATTCGAAGAATATCGACGGCTTCGTCAGATTTCCGGAAATCGAGGGAGTCCTGGTCGGCGGGGCATCTCTGAAACCTCGGGAATTTCTGCGCATTGCCTCGGTAACTTGGCAGGCGGTGATCAAACACAACATTTCCAAGAGATAGGCCTGCGGGGCTTGCCCCTCTAAAGACGGGGTGTTATAGTCGTCGGTATGATTTGGTATCTTTTTCCCGCGATTGTTCTTTTATTGTCACTCCTGGGGATGGCGGGGATTGTAGTCAGGAGGTTTCCGGAGATCGTGCTTCTGGATGTGGAAAGCATCAGTCGGGCGCGGGAGCGAGAGGTCAAGCACGAGCTTCTTCAGCAGAGAGCCGGAAGGATTGTAAATCGGGTGGCCAGTCAGATAACCGCCGTGATCCGGCCGCTTATTCGGTTGGCGATTGCCGGTGGAAGCAACGCTTACGATTCGGTCATGGCCTTGGAGCGCAAATGGCGGACAGTGGGTGCCGGTGCCACCAAATTGGCCAGCACAGACGAGCGCCTGCGGCTTTTGACAGAAGAAGCCGAATCGCTCTCGAGACAGGGAAAGGCCCGCGAGGCGGAACGCAAATACATCGAGGCCATTTCGGTCAATCCCAAGTACGTTAAGGCCTACGAGAATCTGGGTCGGCTGTACGTGCGGGAGAAGCAGTGGATTGAAGCTGAAGAGTCCTTTCAATTCGTTTTGAAGCTTGACCCCAATGACGCCAGCGCTCACGCCAATCTGGGAGAGCTGGAGGCGGCCCGGGGCGATCTGCCGTCGGCCGTCGCGCATTTCAAAGAAGCAGTGGCCCGCAAGCCGGCAAATCCAAAGTATCTGGACCTTCTGCTCGAGGCGGCTATCATCACCAGCGACCGCGATCTGGCTCGCGGGACCTTTGCCCGACTTAAGGAGACCAATCCGGAGAACCAGAAACTTCCGATCTTTGAACAGCGGATTCGCGGCATATAGGCCGACATAGCTCAGTTGGCAGAGCGTCACCATGGTAAGGTGAAGGTCCCCGGTTCGAACCCGGGTGTCGGCTTTGTGAAAAAACGATAGAGAAGTTGTTGGACGGGATCGAACGGGGAAGGGTCGGGAACCGGTAGGTTCCCGTGGCGGAAGCCTGCCTGCCGGCAGGCAGGTATTGAAACCGATGGGTTTCAAAAGCCCCGAGTACTTGGGGCGCGTGAGATCCCGGCCAACGGCTTTGTTGAAAAAATATGGGTTTAGCACCACAGAGTTTTAAAGTCCCGAAAGAACTCACTGCGGAGCAGGAACGACTAAGAATCGTAGCACTCGGTCTCTATTGGGCAGAGGGAAGCAAATGTCTCCGTGCACGGACGGTCGATCTTGCAAATTGCGATCCTGAGATGGTAAAGCTGTTTTTGAGGTATCTCCGAGAAGTGCTTGTGGTGGATGAGCGACGGCTGAGGGTGTATCTATATTGTTTCGCAGATCAGGATGCTCGTAAGCTTTGCAAGTTCTGGTCATTAGTGCTGAAGGTGCCGCCCTCACAGTTCCAAAAACCATATATACGACCTTTAAAAGGAACAAGAGATCGGGTTATGCCCCACGGTGTGGCGCATATTCGATACTCTGATATGGTATTGTTGCGATATATTCTTGGTGAAATTGAAAAATTACGCGTTTGGGCAGGTGGCAGAGCGGTCAAATGCACGAGACTGTAAATCTCGCGCCCTTGTGGCTACGAAGGTTCGAATCCTTCCCTGCCCATAATGGAAATAGTGAAGCATACTTAATAATATCGATGGGCAGGAACATACCCAACCGTACGCTAGGATTCGAACGGGAAAGGGGTCGGGAAAACGGTAGTTTTCCCGTGGTGGAAGCCTGCCTGCCGGCAGGCAGGTACTGAAACCGCAAGGTTTCAGAGCGCAGTCCCGAGTACTCGGGACGAGCAGTGAGATTCCTAGCCTGCCCATGTGCCGACGTAGCTCAGCGGCAGAGCGGCACTTTTGTAAAGTGCGGGTCGTGGGTTCAAGTCCCACCGTCGGCTCCACACAAAAAATTCGAAATTCTAATTTCGAAACTCTAAACAAATTCAAATGTTCCAAACTAGTTTCGTGTTTACCTGCCTGCCGGCAGGCAGGGTGTTTAGAATTTAGGATTTATTTACTGGTATGCCTCAAGACAATCTCATCAAAATGGAGTGCGGGGAGTGCCATCGCATCAACTACCACTCGCGGAAGAACAAGAAGACCATCAAGGCGCGATTGGAGCTGTCCAAATTCTGCAAGTGGTGCAAGAAGCACACGCCGCACAAGGAAACGAAATAGATCATAGATCTATGGAGGAAACTCCGGCGGCACTCTCGACGGAATCGGTCGCGGAAAAGAAAACCGAGACGCTTCGTTTTCCTAGAACGATTGTTTTCGTTTCCAGCTTTGCCATTATGGTGCTGGAGCTTGTCGCCGGTCGGCTGATGGCGCCATATCTGGGGGTGTCGCTTTATACTTGGACCAGCGTCATCGGGGTGATCCTGGCCGGTATTTCACTGGGCAATGAAATCGGCGGGCGGATTGCCGACAAACAGGCCACAAGGCAAACGCTGGCCGGCGTCTTTTTCATGGCAGGGTTCACCACCCTGCTTTCGTTGTTTTTCGTGCCCTTCATGGGCGAGCTGCTCTCCACTTCGCGTCTGCCGCTCTTAGCTTCAACCCTGATTTTTTCGGCGGTGACTTTTCTGCCGGCTTCTCTCTTCTTGGGAAGTATCTCGCCGTTCGTGGTCAAATTCGAACTCCGCGCGTTGGAGCGAACAGGGAGAACCGTGGGACGGATCTACGCCTGGGGGACGCTGGGCAGTATTTTGGGAACCTTTGCTACCGGATTTTTCCTGATTTCTCTACTGGGCACCAAAACCATAGTTCTGGGCGTGGCCGCGGTTCTTTTTATCCTCGGATTTTTCGTCATCGGCCAGGCGCGTCTTCTGCGCACCCGGGCCGCGGCCATGGTCGGGCTGATGTTTATCGGCGGTTCGGCCATTCCCTCGATCTGCAATGTTGAATCGAATTATTACTGCATCCGGGTCAGCCAAAATGGCGCCGGCTACATTCTTCGACTCGATCATCTCATCCACAGTTACGTCAAACCGGATTCGGTGAACGAGCTGGGATACAGTTACGAAAAGATTTACGCCCTGCTTACCGCTTATACCGGCAAGAAAGATTTTCGCGCGCTATTTTTGGGCGGCGGGGGATATGTTATGCCTCGTTATATGGAGCGCTACTATCCCGATTCCGAACTGGTGGTCTCGGAGATAGATCCGGCGGTCACTGAGGTCAATTTCGCGCGCCTGGAACTTTCTCGTGATACGCCGATAATTTCCGTCAACCGCGACGCGCGGATTTTTTTGAAGCTGATGTCAGAGACCGAGCGCTATGACTACGTCTTCGGAGACACCTTCAACGATTTCGCGGTCCCTTATCATCTGACTACAAAAGAGTTCAACGATCTGGTGGCGGCGCATCTCTCCGATGATGGTTTCTACGCCGTAAACCTGATTGATGATCTGCGTTACGGAAATTTTCTCGGCTCGTACATCCGCACCTTGCGATTGTCCTTCCCATTCGTCTACTTCATGCCGCTTGAAACCGACTGGCGCCACAACGGCCGCAATACCTTTGTGGTGGTGGGTGCCAAGCGTCCGCTGGACCCCGGGCGCTGGGCGGCTGCCGTTCCTCCGGGAATATCGGAACTGCAGGATCCCGAAAGCGACGAGTCAAAAGCGTATCATCTCGTTGTCAGCGATGCCGAAGTGGACGAGCTCCTAGCCGGCCGGAAGACCGTCATTCTCACGGATGATTTCGTGCCGGTGGACAACATGCTCGCGCCGGTATTCAACGACTCCTACGACTGATTGATTTTTGGAATGTGTGTGATAGCATGGAGCGCGCCTGGGGGCGTGGTGATCCCTCCCTTCGCGAAGGGAGGGATGAAGTGGTATCACTCCCTGCACTGATCTGTTTTTATGCACTTTGTTTACCTTCTTCGAAGTGTGGTAGACGGTTCCTTTTACATCGGGCGAACCGAGGATCTCGAGCGCCGACTCAAGGAACACAATTCTGGTGAGGGCTACTACACAAGACGCAAGAGGCCTTACGGATTAATCTATTATGAAGCTTATAAGGAGTTAGAAGAGGCGAAAGAGCGAGAAAAACAAATCAAGCGGTTCGGTTCCGCGTATAGTGCGCTGTTAAAAAGATTGAAACTTAAATAACTCGGGGGCGTGGTGAAGTGGTATCACGATGGTCTCCAAAACCATCATCGTAGGTTCGATCCCTACCGCCCCTGCAGAAGTTTTGCGCTCGGCCTCGCGACGGGCGCAAAACTTTTGTATATTGAACGCAGTGCGAATCCAGTACCAGAACGAGTTCGGTACTGGGCAGGCCGAATTTGAAAACAAAAATTTGAGCGGCCGATGTTTGGCGGTTTTGCCGCTGCACTCGCCCCGCCCGAACGGCGCGCGCGGCGAAAGAACGGACACCCCCCGATAGAAACGGATGCGGCGCGCCCTCCGATTTTCTGCCTTCGGCAGATTTTTTTGTTACTGCTTGCGAAATTCTGCAAGAATTTCGCAAGCAGTAACAATCCGCCGAGTCTGCGGGTGCCACAGAGCCGCAGCAAAGCGGAGGTATGTGCGGCGCCGGGAGAGGCGGATGATTTTTTTCCGCGCCTTGACCCACCCTCCCATTCTCGGCGCGAATTTAAGGAACTACCTTTGATTGAACGGGTCGCCATTGACATACGCTTGGATTTTTGCTTAAATGATGATGCCAGGGAGAGCTCTTTACAAGGAGAACTCGTCATGGGAAACAAGACCGCTCTCGTGAAGGTGAATTTTCCGGCTCGCGCTCGCCGCGCCATGCGGGTGGCGCAGAAGGTCTGGAACTGGTGGGTGCCGATCAAGGAGATGGCCCCCGGCCCGCTCATGCGCATCGACGAGATCGAGCGCGGGACCTTCGACTTCTACTTCCAGGTTCAGTTCTGGGTGAGGGACTGCTGGCGGATCGCCGTGGAGTGCGTGACCGTCGTGATGGAGGAGATGGAGCACAACACCGAGAAGTCGGGAAGCGGCGGCAACGTCTTCTTCGACTACGGGCAGAACCGCAAGACCTGGAAGGTGAGCAGGATCGAGATCGAGTGGCAGGCCATGACGCATCAACCTGGCCACGAGCCGGAGCGACGCGTCTGGTCGACGGACGAGCAGATGATCGCGCTCACCAAGGAGGCCAAGCTTGACCAGAACGATATCGCGGTCACCATGCGTCGCGGCGGCTGGGGTCAGCCGCAGTCCGGTTGCCACTCGGTGAGGGCTGGCGTCCTCATGCAGACACCGCCCGAGATTCCCGAGGAGCAGGCCAAGCCGACCATGGCCCCGGCTCGTTGCAGTCTGCCCAGCCCGGAGCCGACCGAGTAGTTCTCCACGCAACATCAGGAAGGTGTGCAGGCACACGCCTTGCACACCTTCCTGCACTTCTTGAGACCATCACGCATGGTGCGTGGTGGAATCAAAGAGTGAACAAGAAGGGAATCATGGGATTCCTACGCTGAAAGGAGAGAGCCGATGGGCGAAACTTGTACCTTCATCCTCAGCGAAGGCGACTCTCCTTCTGGCGACTACGACTGCTGGGAGATTCAAGGAGCCAAGGAACGCGTTGAGGATCCGAACCGCTACGCTAAAGACGCTATGCCGAGCGATTGGTACTGGCGAGTCACTGTCGCCACCGGACAGTACCTGTTCCTCCGCGATCATTACGAGGAAGGTGACGAAACTGTTTCAAGGGCAGTACTCATCCAGGTACCTAATGACTCCGCGCAGTTCGAAGTATTCAAGCAGAAGGCAGAAGCTGGGGCGGGTCAGGCGGTCTATGACAAGATTCTCGGCTACAAGCGCGGGCCTCGCTTCCACGGCGGCCCTTACAACTACACGAACGACTTCGCGGGCCAGTGGCTCGAAGCGTTCGCGATACGTTCATGGCAATGGAAGAAGGAGGGCGAGTCGTTCCCTGCGAATCTCGCGGAGGCGCTACGCCTTGTTGCTCCGTAGGGCCGGAGGTCTGCACGAGTTGATCGTGTACGACCGCCGGCCTTTTTTCATTTTCAAAGATCAATAGCACAATTTTTCTAGATTTTCCGGTCTATTTTTTTTCTAACAGAATCTGGCCATGCGGGCGCCGGACGGCCCTTGGAGCAGAGTTCTAATTTCCTCCACGAGCACCTGCCAAAAATGACCACCTCGCTTTTGCAAGATGGTCATTTTTCTTAGAGCGGGAGGGAGAATGAATTGATCACCCTGTCGCCGCGCTTTCGCCGGCGAGGCGGCCGGTGGCCCAGGAGGATTGGAGATTGAATCCGCCGGTGAAGCCATCGACGTTCAGGATCTCTCCGGCGAAAAAGAGACCGGGGGTGATGCGCGATTCCATCGTGCGCGGGTTCACCTCCGCGGTCTCGACGCCGCCGGCGGTCACGAATTCATCGCCCGCGCCGCGCCCCACGACCGAGAGGGGAATTGCCTTCATCCACGCCGCGCAGGCGGTGAGGAGCTTTTTCGTCGCTTGTGCGGCTTGCATGTCCCCGTCCGCGCCGACCGCCCGCACAAGCACGCCGGCAAGCGCTTTGGGGAGCGCGAATCCGAGAACGGTTTTCAGATTTTTTTTCCCGTTCGTCCTCGAGAGGTTCGCGAGGCGTCCCGCGAGCGCGTCGAGTCGTTCGGCAGGTGATAGGTCGATCGAGATCATGAGCGGATGGAGCGCGTCATATGTTTCGAATGCGACAAGCGCCGAGAGGGCGAAGACCGCCGGGCCGCTGACCCCGCGATGGGTGAAGAGGAACGGCCCTTCGTAGGATTTTTTGCCATCCGCCGCCCTGAGCCGCGCTCTGACAATCGAAAGTCCGGACAGTTCCTTCGGCCAGGTCTCGGCGGTGAAAAACGAGTTCAGGCTCGGCGCGAGTGCGGTTACGGTATGCCCGAGGGATTCGGCGAAGGCATAGCCGTCGCCGGTCGAGCCGGTCATTCGGTACGCCTGCCCGCCGGTTGTGAGAACGAGGCGATCCGCCTCGATGCTTTCCCCGTCTCTGACGGAGAGCGCGAAGCCGCGGCCGGATTTTTTCACTCCTGTCACGTGCGTTCGCAGAAGAACCCGAACATTCGAGTTAGAGCTCTGAAACAGTTTCTCAAATACTCGGACGACGCTTCTGCCCTCGTCGGATTGCGGAAAAACCCGGAGGTCTTCCTCGGTCTTGAGCGGAACGCCGTGGGCTTCAAACCAGGCCACGACCGCCTGGGGCGGGAAGCGTCGCATGGCGTACTCGATGAATGCCCGTCCGCGCGGATAGGATTCGAGAACCGCGCCGAGCGGCGTCGCGCCGGTGGTCACGTTGCACCGACCGCCGCCGGAGATGACAACCTTTTTTCCGAGCTCCGGATTGCGCTCGATGAGCGAGACACCGAGGTTTGGCCGGGCCTCCTGGACGGCTGCGGCAGCCATGAGCCCGGCCGCCCCGCCGCCGACGATGGCGATGTTCATAGTTGCTTGTCTTTGATCCTACCATGGATAGGATGGGGAGACGATTCTCCCGGCGTGAAGGCATAGAAGGGTTCTAACTTCCTCCCTGCCTGCCGGCAGGCAGGCACGAACCCTGAAGTAAAACGTACGGTCATTGCCGGGCGCTTTGCTTTTTGGTATCTTTCCCTGTATGAGAAAGCATCTCGAAAAAATTAAGCGGGCGCTCGGAAAAAAGCGACTTGATCCGAACAAGCCGGAGGAGCGGCGTGAGCTGATCGATCAGGCTGTGCAGCGGACGATTCGGGAATACGGCGAGGCCCTAAAAAAACTCGGCGCTGAGTAGACATGGATTATCTTACCGTTGAGGACGTACAACGAATTTGTTTCAAGTATGCACAGGCTCATCTCACCTACGATGAGCCTCTTCCGTCTTTTGATTCGCGTTTTCCCGACAAGCTCGAAGCCGCACTGTACGCGCCGCAACGGATGGTCGGAGGCACACCGGTGTATCCGACACTCCATGAACAATCGGCCGCTCTGCTGTATGAAATGGTAAAGATGCATCCGTTCCTGAATGGCAATAAGCGAATGGCGTGTGTGTCATTGATGACCTTCCTCGCATTCAATGGCAAGTGGGTACAGACTGAGTGGAGGAAACTCTACGATATTGCCGTCTCGGTCGCGGACTCAAAAACCGAGAATCGAGAGGGGATTCTCGGACTCCTGACAGAATTCATAAAGAACAACCTCGAGGATGCGTAAATTCTGAATGCGAACGCCTCTATTACTTGATTGGACCACGAATGAATATGTTGCGATACCTACCGCTTTTTCTCTCAATCGCTCTTTTGGGCGGCGGGTGCTCAATCATCTCAAGAGATCAAGCCCCGCCCGTCGCGCCTGCGACGCGGCAGCAACCAGCGGCCGTGGGACCCGAGCTCGATTTGAGCGGTCGCGGGCTGACCGCGATACCGTCGTATGTGTTCTCGCGGACGGATCTGGAACGTCTCGATCTTTCCGACAACCGACTGACGGGAGCGCCACAGGCGGAAATCAGGCATCTCCAGCGTCTCACCTTTCTCGACTTGAGCGGAAATGATCTGACTGGCCTGCCGGCCGAGCTCGGACAGCTGAAGCAATTGGAAATCCTCGATGTCTCAAACAACCGTCTCACGGGGCTTCCATTGGAACTCGGTAACCTTACGCAACTGCGCATTTTCGATATTTCCGGAAATCTGTATTCAAAACTGGATCTTGACCAGATCTCCGTAAAACTTTCGACTACCGAAATTCGACGGTGATGGTTTTGGCTTCCTCCCTACTTACCGGTAGGCAGGCACGAGTCCCCGCCAACAAAACGCCCCCGCCGCCATGGGGGCTGTCCCAAAACGCGCACAGTGTGCGCTTTTTGGTATATCAAAAAGATGGGATATGAACGCCCGCCTTGTCAGGCGGCAAATGCCAGTATTTTCTTCATGTTGTGCGCGAGAGAAACCAGATTCCACTCTGCGGTGACCCCCGCGAATCCCCGCAGGGAGAAGGTGGTGAATCCGAAGTTCTTCTTGATGTTTGCAAAGACCCCTTCCACGTCGTGGCCCCGTTGTTTGTAGTGATGTTTCCCCAAAACGGTCGCGAGTTTCTTTTTTTGTTTCTGCACATGCCGTTGCCAGACTGGCAGGATAATTAGCTGTGTTCTTTTTTTAGTCACGTCATCCCGATGTTGATAAACAACACGTCGATAGAGCTGTCTCTTCTCCGCGCGCGACATCGTTGACCTCGACGGTCGCCCGCGTTTCCCCCCTCCCGTTCTCTTGCGGGCGTATTGTTTGAAGGTGTATACCCGTCCATCGCGATGTGTGTATGTATCGTTTTCCGCGTCATATGTATAATCATCGAGCACGACCTGCTCCTGTGCAATAGGAATGTATGCATCGATACGCTCTTGCTCGCAGAAGGTGTAGTTGTCTTCCGTGGAATATCCCTTGTCCGCAAGAAGTCGTTGCGGCGCACGATGCTCCTGTTGCAACTTGTGCACACTCGGAATGAGCGTCGCTTGATCTGCTGACGTATTGAAAAGGGAACTGCTCAGGATGACACCATTCTCAACAACATTCTGGACATTGTATCCATTCGCGTAGTCCCCGCGCTTCATGCGCATAAGGCGAGAATCGGGATCGGTGGTATTCACGCGTGCAGTACGCTGGTTTGGTGTTCCAGTGACAACGGTGCGTAGACGAAATTCCGCGATGCGCTGTTTTTCTCGCAGTGCGTGCCGTTTTTGCGCACGGCCGGCCTTTGTTTTCAATTGCGGATCGCGGTCATCCTCCGCATCCCCATAGGCGGCGTCCTCTTTGACATCGAGCGCCTCGGCTGCCTCGATACAAGCACGAATCGTCTCCTCAAGCGCGGCAATCGTAGTATTTTTCTCTCTGCTCGCATTCGCGTACACCTTCGTGCCATCAATACTGCACGTCCCAAAAGAAACGAGCCCGATATCCTGTGCCTTCGTGACGACATGCGCAAAAAGAGACACAAATTGAGCGCCTTTTTCTTTGCGAAATCGCGCGAGTGTTCGAAAGTCCGGTGTGTCGTTGCCCGCAAGATACATGAAGCCGAGATCGTGGCGGCATCGTTGTGCGATGGCACGACTGCTGAATATTCGGTTCATATATGCGTAGATGATGACCGAGAAGAGCATAACCGGATGATATGCCGCGCGACCACCGTGAGCATTCGCATAGCTTTGTTCCAGTGCGGATGTATCAAGATCTGCAATGAATTCGCGCAAGATGAGCGCATCATGCCCCTCGCCAAGAACATCCTCGTAGCTCGGCGGTAAGAGCAGTGTTTGCTTTTGGTGATAGGGTTTGAAGGACATATTTTTTTCTTGATGATTGTTATATTTCTTCTTTCATTATTATACCAAAAAAACGCGCACAGTGTGCGCGTTTTGGGACAGCCCCCATGGCGGGGGCGTTTTTCAATTTGGTTTTTTGCAATCTACGACATGGCACTCGAGAAGATCAAGACCATGATCCGAATTTTACAAATACGGATGCCGGACATCCGGAGTGTGTCGTGATATACTCATGTCACCATCCTGACCAATTCGAAACCCATGATTTTCCCCTGCCGCTTCCTCCCAATCCTTGCCGTTTTCCTGCTTGCCGGCGCCGGATGCGCCCTCGGTCGTCAGGCGCCGCCTCCGGCCGCGCCCGCGGCTGCGAACATCCCGAGCTGCGAGTCGCTTTCAAGCATTCCCTCCGCCGACTTCGCCCCTGCGGACCTGCGCGCGCGTTTCCTCGAGTGCTTCCCCGAGCGCGCGGCGGCTCCGTCGCCGGCTCCTTCAACGGTGGGCGCGGCAACTTCCGCTCCGGCGGCCGCCGGACCGTCCTGCGACGAGCTCAAGTCCATTCCCTCGTCGAAGTACGCTCCTCCGGAGTACCGCGACGCTTTCATAAAGTGTTTCCCCGAAAGGAAATAATATCATGAAAACATTTTTAATTTTAATTGTCGGTATCGTCGGCTTATTTGTCGCCGCGACTGCCGTAATGTTTGTGCTAAAAGCGTGTCCTCCTAAAGGTCCATGGCCCGCGCCGCCGTGGTGTGGGAGAACAGTTAAAGAGGAATTCAAAGACGTGCTCGTTGTTCCGACAAACATGGATAAAATTATTTACCCGAATTTTTATAAACAAGCCAAACCAACGAACATAACCGTCAACGATCCCTATTGCTTAATTGAAGCCCCGGAGACCGTGTATCCTGCAACTTACTTAGGAGATTATTCTTTGCCGCAGATAAAAGGCGCGCCGCTTCCAGCTGGAATAACCAGGATTATTGGACTTAAGGATGGCTGGATGCCACATCCAAATAACAATACTGGATGCTACTCGTTTGGCTATGCGGCGATGAAGGAAGCGTATGAGAATACATTGCGACGCGTGAAGGCCATCGGCGCTGAAAAGATTACATTCACAAACTACGTGCACCTTTCAAACTTCAAAAGTGCGGAAATAGACGTGTCTGATAAAGCTGTATCGGAAAAAGACTTGAGGTTCGTAGCAATCAAGGCCCGCGAACAAAATCTTGAAGTTATTCTCTATTTGAACCTATCCCCGGGCGAAGAAAAAGTTTCATTGGAAATTCCAAGCGCTTCTTGGCTCGGCACACTTATTCATAATTGGGAGCCGTTTGTTTTAGACCAAGCCAATATAGCCGAAGAAACAGGAATCTACGCAATAATGATAAATCACTTTCATTATCAACCCAGCATAAAAGGATTTGAGGATGCTTATCAGAATGAAATGCTGGCTTTGCTCCAAAAAATTAGGAACGTATATTCAGGCAAAGTCCTTCTCATGATTGAGCCGATGTCGGACGCTAACTTAGGCAAGCTTGATACTTTACTTAAGCAGGTTGACGGGTTTATCTATACTCCTTTTGCAAACATTTTACAGTATGAAAGCGACAAAACAGTTAGCGTTAGCCGCCTCAAGACGCAATACTTGAATGGTTTTGCTGGCTTGGGTAGGGATTTTGGTAAGTACAGCAAACCAATTTATTTTAGGATACTAATCCAGTCCCATAAGGAATCTCTTGAAAAAGGCTGGATTGAAGACGGGTTCTGCATAGCGCGAGTAAGCGATTCCTGCTATCAAAGGAATCTTAAAGTTGATTTCGGAGTTCAGGCCATTGCTTACGAAGCGATGATGGAAGCAATTAAGCAAGCTCATAATAATTATTTTACTGTCGGCGGTGTTGACTCTTATGGCTACTGGTTCACCGATGTTATTCTGCCCGATGTTTCACAACCGCAAATTGCCCAGAGTGTCAGGAATAAGCCCGCGGAGAGTATTGTCAAAGAGTGGTTTAAAAAGTAATTCTTATGAAGAATGGATTTTTTCGATTAAATAAAAAACTCCCCCGCTGGGGGAGTTTTTAACATTATTGTTGCGGCGGCTGTGGCGGTTTTTTTCCAAACCGTGTTTTAATTTTATCCCAAAATATCATAAGAAGTCCTATTACTACAATGAGCCCGTTGTAGATACTAATAAAGGTTACCGAAACTCCCCGTGTAGATATTAATTCGGTTACCGTGTCGCCATATGACCATGGCGACAAAACAGGACATTTTCAAGGAACACCTTTCGGTCTGGCTGAAGG
>Ga0209542_10008417_pt1 | contig 19290 bp, 22 predicted proteins | sample RifCSPhighO2_01_FD_184028 | JGI IMG/M metagenome (GOLD analysis project Ga0209542, IMG submission 184028) | Soil microbial communities from Rifle, Colorado - Rifle CSP2_plank highO2_0.1 (SPAdes) (version 2) | ecosystem: Environmental > Terrestrial > Deep subsurface > Rock core/Sediment ...
TCATTTCTCGCGACATTTTGTCCTACTTCAATTCGCAGATTCACTTTCTCGTACTCTACAGGAGAGCCCAAGCCATAAATACAAGACACAGATGCGACGATAATCACATCATTGCGCGTCAGAAGCGCTTGCGTAGAAGCATGGCGCAAGCGCTCGATTTCTTCATTTATCATTGCTTCCTTTTCTATGTATGTATCGCTGTGCGCGATATATGCCTCCGGCTGGTAATAATCGTAATACGAGACGAAATAATGCACAGCGTTCTCCGGGAAAAATTCGCGATACTCCTGCGCCAATTGCGCAGCCAAGGTCTTATTGTGCGCTATCACAAGAGTGGGCTTGCCGATATTTTTTATTACATTGGCGATTGTAAATGTCTTGCCGCTTCCTGTCACACCAAGAAGCGTCTGCTTTCGCATCCCTTTTCTGACACCTTCCGTCAGCGCCTCTATCGCCTTCGGCTGGTCGCCCGCCGGCTTGAATTCACTTTTTAGCTTGAACTGTTTCAGTTTTTGGCCCATTGAACCACTCATTTTAACATAAAAATAGCGTCCTGCCATAGGCGCGGACGCTTGAAAGAGCTATTTTTTCTTTTCCGGCATTTCTGCCTCGAGCGTGATGCTGATACCTAATGTAGGTGTAATCTTTTCAAAAGACACACCTGGAAATTCTTTTGATATCCATTGCAGAAGTTGCAGCAGATTCCAATCTTTTTCCTTCACATCACAGTAGTAGATGGTGATTTTCTTTTTCATAAGCACTGAACTACGAGGATTGGACCATCCCATCCAAGATAGACTTTCTCGGCGTCGTATTCCGCATGCCAAGGGAAGAAAAAGTGCTCCACTAATAAGATAAGGGTCTTGAGACAAAGCTGGGAGACAACTCGTACCTCAAAGTAATGTTTGGGATTGCCGTTGTGAAGCAATACCTCATCATCTCGTGAGATATCGGGAAAATGATATCCGTTTTGTCGCAGAGCAATGCCAAATCCAAGATCAGTCGGATAAATGGCAATGTCATTTTCATCTTTTCCGTGTGTTCCAGCATCTTGTAGCAAAGCACCAAGAGTACGCGTGTGTTTTTGCATAAAGAACAATTCTAGTGTTTGGTCGAAGCTATAACAAAACGAGCCCCAAAGTTTTGCTTGAGAGCTCGTTTTTGGTGTCAATTATAAGTAGTTAACAACAAAGACCAGATCTCAAGCAATGAGAATCTTTTGAAAGGGTCTTAATTGTCGACATAAACGTCATGAGGCAATTATAGCATAGTAAATTATTTTACAATCAAAAATGTGAATATCTACAAAAAGCAGTGTTTTGCATATGCAAAACACTGCGACAAACCTTTCAGCTATCAGCTTGAAGGAAGTGAATCCCGACGCACCTTCTTTGCGTCGCAAAGAGAATCTTTACGCACTTTTTCCGCGACGGGAGGAGAATACCATCTCCCTGTCTTTTCAACGAAGACAACAACTTCCCAGCTGCGATGCTCGTTGAGACGAGCAAATCCATATTCCCCGTCCTTTGGTTTTTCGGTTGACTCTTCGTCCTGTGGTTTTTCGATGGGTTTTTCGTCGCCCATCGAGCGATAGACGCTCTTGCTGTCAAATGACCGGATAGTGTTCATGGTGGTGTGAGGTTTGTTCAAAGAACACTTTTGTCTTGTTAGACAAAATCGGCCCTCCGGTGTGAGGGCTCGTGTCTTCTGCTATTCACTAAAGCAAGAGATACCAACCCTAACACCCACCTCCAGAGTGTGTGATACAAAGTGCCACTGCCGTGAATTTCCAGATTTTCATTGTGTGCTTATTGTATCATACTTTTTACTTCATGCCATAATACTCCGTCAAAAATCGCTTCTTGTATGCCTCAAAATCGCCGGAAAGTATTGATTTCCTTATGTTTTTGAGCATTTGGACAATAAAATACACATTGTGAATAGACGCCAATGTGTTTGCCAAAATCTCTTTGGAATAAAAAAGGTGCGATAAATACGCTTTTGTGAAATTCTTACAAGTGTAGCATTCGCACCCGGCATCAACCGGCGAAAAATCCTCTCTGTATTTTGCATTGTAAATATTTATCCTGCCATCCTTGGTACAAAGCGCGCCGTTTCTGGCATTCCTTGTCGGCGCCACGCAATCAAAAAGATCACAGCCGTTCTCCACCCCTGCAAAAATATCCGACGGCTCCCCGATGCCGAAAAGATGCCTCGGCTTATCTTCCGGCAGAATTTCATTGACCCATCGTACAGCTGTGCCAATATCCTCTTTTGAGAATGAACCGCCAATGCCGAATCCGTCAAACGGAAGCGATGCAATTTCCTTTGCCGCAATTTTCCTCAAATCCTCATACTTGCCTCCCTGCACCACTCCGAATAAAGCTTGATTTTCTGCATTCGGTTTTGATTTATGGTAATCAATACAGCGTTTCGCCCATTTGTGCGTTCTTTCTAGCGCTTCCTTTTGGTACTCATAGCTCGCATGGGGCGATGTGCACTCGTCGAAAGCGAAAATAATGTCCGCGCCGAGATTGTGCTGTATCTCTATTGATTTCTCCGGCGTCAAATATTCATTATGCCCATCTATGTATGATTTGAAATATACTCCGTCATCCGTGATTTTCGCCACCGGCTCCGGCCTTTCTTTGTCAGCAATATTTTCTTTTTGCTCTTCTAAAATTTCCTTGTGCGAAGTAATTTTGGTAATGCCTTTACCGAACGCTTCCCCAAGAGAGAACACCTGGAATCCTCCGGAATCCGTCATCATAGGCCCCTGCCAGCCGGCAAATTTGTGAAGCCCTCCTGCTTTCCTTATGACCTCGCTTCCGGGACGCAAGTGGAGGTGATAAGTATTTGCAAGCATCACTTCGACGCTTATCGCCTTTAGCTCTTCGGGGGTAATGGCTTTGACCGTCGCCTTGGTGCCCACTACTGCAAAAGCGGGCGTCTCTATGTTGCCGTGCGGGGTGTGGACGATGCCGGCGCGCAGCAATTTATTTTCCTTGGCGCCAGCTTTTTTCTCAATCGTAAATTTTATCGGAGAATCCATTTACGCCCGCGAGTAAATCTCTAACGCTTCAATTTCAAAAATTAAAGTGCTATTCGGAGGGATCGCGAATCCGCCTCGCCCATCAGGCACCGCTCTATCGCCATAACCCATAGCGGGCGGGATCGTAAGTTTTCTTTTTTCGCCAATTTTTATACCGAGAAGTCCTTCTTCCCATCCCTGTATAACTTGCCCCTCGCCGATAGTCACTGGAAACGGCTTGCCTCTTTTGTATGAATTATCAAACTCACTTCCATCAGAAAGAGTTCCTATATAATTCACCAGGACCTCGTCGCCTAACTTGGCTCCGATTCCTGTCCCTTGCTTTTTTATTTCTATTTTTATGTCGTTTGCCACAATATCTTTTTTAGCGCTACTAAAATATGCATATCCGTAAATAAGTAAAACCACAATTCCTGCGGTCGCGAGAATTGTCATAATAACACTGAGGTAATTGCCTAATGTTGGTTCGGATGTCATAAAAAACATTGTAGCACGAAATAAATTTATCCAGCACCAATTTTGTAGAACAAGATAAAGTTGATATCTGTAAGTATGAAATAAATATCACAAAAATCTCAGCGTATCTATTCGGTGAAATTGGTGCTGGATAAAAAAAGTCCGTCACTTCATAGTGGCGGACTATACTTCCATCAACTGGGTCCTAGCTATTGCCAAGATCATTGCGCGTGCTTTTTTGATACATTCTTCGTATTCGTTTTCTGGCACAGAATCAGCGACGATTCCGGCTCCTGCCTGCACATACGCAGTCCCGTTCTTAAGAACAACAGTGCGAAGCGCAATGCAAGAATCCATATTACCGTCGAATCCGAAATAGCCGACAGCACCAGAGTAAGCACCTCGCTTGTTGCCCTCAAAATCTCGGATAATCTGCATTGCCCGAATTTTTGGAGCGCCGGATACAGTGCCTGCCGGAAATGACAGACGCATGACATCGTAGGCATCGAACTCCGGTCGGAGCTTTGCCACTACATTTGAGACGATGTGCATAACCCGGCTGAAACGCTCAATCTCAAACATTTGGGTAACTTTGACAGAACCGAATTCAGCTATCCTGCCAATGTCATTGCGAGCCAAGTCAACAAGCATGACGTGTTCAGCGCGTTCTTTCGGATCGGCTAGAAGTTCCCGCTCGAGATTCAGATCTTCTTCCGGGGTTCTTCCTCTCCCTCGCGTTCCCGCGATGGGACGAATGTTTACCCGTCCATTGATAGCTTTCACGTTTACTTCCGGAGAGCTACCGACAAGCGACAACTCATTCCCAAATTCAATACAAAACATGTAGGGAGATGGATTCTCCATCCACAAGGAACGGTAAAGTTCCAACGGGTCTCTTGTATACGGAGTTGAGAGCCTTTGAGAGAGAACTACCTGGAAAATGTCACCGGCATTTATGAACTCTTTTACACGAGCGACCATTTCACAGAAGCGCTCTTTGGTTGTGTTGCTATTGATCTGAATTTCCGGAGCATTGGAAGCCAAATCGATCATCGGCAAGTAAGTCGGTGCGCCTAGGAAAAAGCGTGTCTGATCGATCTTTTCGTAAGCATTAGCATATGCCTCTTCTGCATTTCCGTTCCTGATACAGGAATTGTAAATGATATGAAGGCGTCTGGTCAGATGATCAAACACAATCACCTCCTTTGCGATCATGTAGATCATCTCGGGAATATTGAGTTCGTCTTTTTCCGCGGCCTCAAGCATTGTTGGCTCGAAAAACCTCACCACATCGTAGCCCATGTAGCCGACTGCTCCGCCAGAAAATTCCGGTAGTCCCGGAACTGACACATAATTGAATTGTGCCATAAATGCCTTAAGCTCGTCGAGCGGCGTTCTTTCTGTTTGAAACGTTCGGGTGCGGCCGTTTTCTGTGATAGTTATCGTTCGACCATTGCTGCGGAAAATCGCATACGGCGATCTTCCGACAAAGGAGTATCGTCCGATCTGCCCAGTCCTTTCGGCTGATTCAAGAAGAAATGAATATCCTCCCTTTAGGCGCAGATTGCTGTATGCTGTAATAGGGGTCACGGCATCCATGCTGACGATGGTAGAGACTGATATCAGATTGCCTTGTTTTGCTAGTTCGAAGAATTGCTCACGTGTCGGGATAGTGTTCATGTTGTATAGGCTGGTTTGTTGATGTTAAAGATCATTGCGGTTTAAAAAAGAAAAAAACTTCTCGTCTCTTCTTGCGATAAATCACAAAAAGGGACGAAAAGTTTCGTGGTGCCACCCTAATTCAGCAAAACCCAAGTTTTGCCCTTACCAGCTTTATGCACTTTCGTGCCAACACTAGCTTACTCTGTTACGGGAACTCCCGGATTTCCACGCTGAATTGCTTCATTACAGAAATCATCCTGCCTATTTGCATAGGCGATTCAAGGCCCAATCCCACAGAGCTTGCGCTCGCGAGACCTTGAGGATATTTGTTTACCTTCTATTATTATACACCCAATTCAAACTAACTCAACTTGACTTATCCACAGCATACTAGTATACTAGAACGGTGAGAATGAGAAATAATAGATTCGAAAAACTTATCGAAAAATGGGAAAACAGGAAAATATCTGATGCTGATTTTTTGGCAGAATTTATTTTAAAATTTGAAAGTAAAAAAGAGATGCTTGATATGCTCTATAGCCTCTTCACTCGAACAGAAAGAAGAATGTTGGCGACAAGGCTCTTAATAGTAAAAAAATTAAAAGAGGGTCGCTCGCAGCATGAAGTTTCAAGCTCTCTTCATGTGGGTGTTGCAACTGTAAATCGCGGTGCTTTGGAAATAGAAAAAGAAAGATTTAAATTTATCTAGATCGCCCTGCCAAAAATTGCATGCACTTTTTGTAGAATCTTTTTTCGAGAATTGCCATACCAAGATGCCCGCCTATCTTGGCCAGCATGAGTTTTGCGCCAGTTTTACCAATGAACGGCTTTAAGGGTTTCCATAACACAATATCATCGTCCTTTGCGTGAAATATGAGGCATTTGCTTCCGTCGACCTTTTCTGTTTCAGTTGAGGGATTATAAAGTTTGCCTTGCTTGATCTTCTTCCAACCGTCTTTAGCAATAACATACGCGCGCCCAAATGCCTTTTTAAGAAATGGGGCTAGCCGTTCAATTGATTCAGTAGTATTTTTCTGGTCCTGCCAATCAATGACAGGTGAAAAGCAAATAACCTTTTTAACTTCTTTTAATTTGGAATTGAGAAGCGCCGCCGGCCCGCCAAAGCTGGAGCCGATTAGATATACTTTCGGATTCCCTATCTTGAAGTTTTTGTTACCCCAAAATTCCTTAAATCCTTTCGGCAATTCGGAAATTATATCTCTGATATCCTTCGTGGGAGAATATTTAAACATAACGCCCTCACTCTCCCAGCTTCCACGGTATCGCGGGAGAAACACCCAATATCCCCTTTTTGCAAAGAATTCCATCACATCCTGTTTTTTAGGGACAGAAGGCATTCCAGAACAAAGGATCATTACTTTGTTTGACTTCTTTGCCGGCACCGAAAATTCGCTTATAATCTCTCCTTTGAATTTTGTTCTGTATATTTCCATAATTACTTCAAAAGAATAGCACGAGCAGGAGCTCCTTCAAGACCGATGAATTTCAAAGGAAGGCAAATAAGTTTGTAGATGCCGACTGGTACATCTTTTAGGTTAATACCTTCAATTATCGGAATATTTTTTGACAGTAGCGATGTGTGTGAGCGGTTATCTTTGCTTCCACGCTTTTTGACTGAAATATAGTCAATGCCAAAAAGTGTTATACCGAGTTCGCCGAGATAGTCAGCTGCATCCCCGTCAAGATAAATATAATCGCCATAAAATTTTTCAAATCCTCTTTCTGAATTTGAAGTTTTCGCTAGAATTCTCTCTCCTTTTTTGATATTTTCTCTTTTTATATCATCTAGAGTTATTGCTTCTTTTGAAGAAGTAAAGTTAATTACTCTGCAAGGACCAAAAAAAGTTTCAAGAGGAATGGTGTCAACTGTCGCTCCTCCAATGATCGTATGAAGCGGAGCATCAACATGTGTGCCGGAATGGCTTCCCATTATAATTTTTGAGAGGTGGCTTGAACTCTCTGGCATCTGTGCATGCGTTTCAAGCGTTACAGAAGCGTTTCCTGGATAAATTATAGTGTGGTTATTAAGTGGTAAAGAAATGTCAATTATTTTTTGCATCGCATTATTTTTTAGTTTCGTCTGTTGAATGACCGCCAAACTGATTGCGAAGCGCGGTCAAGACTTGTCCAGTATAACTAGGATTATCTTGCGAATCTATCCTGAATTGAAGCGATTTTTCAATTATCGGGACAGGAACGCCGAATTTCTTGGCGGTTTCTATGGTCCACTGGCCTTCGCCGCTGTGCGTTACTTTGCCTGAAATACCATCTAAGTTTGCGCCGAATTTTTGATAAGCTTCCTTCAGCCATTCAATAAGCCGAGACTCAACAACTGTGCGGTTGTTATAAACTTTAGATACTTCTTTCAAATCCAAATTAAACGGAGAATTCCTTAATACTGCAAATCCTTCCGCTATCGCCTGCATCATTCCGTACTCAATGCCGTTATGGACCATTTTAACGAAATGTCCTGCACCCGCATTACCCATATAATGAGTGGCATTCGGAGCAGATAAATCTTCAAACAGAGTTTTACATTTTTCAAATAATTCCTTTTTACCGCCAACCATTATTGAGGCACCATTTCTTGCTCCACTTGGTCCGCCCGAAACTCCCACGTCAAGAAAATTAATTTTTTTATTTTCTAATTCTTTTGCCCGGCGAACCGTTTCTTCCCAAAAACAATTACCTCCATCAATTACTGTATCTCCTGCACTAAGATAAGGCACAAGCTCAGAAAGTACTGCATCAACTGCGTTATGAGAAACCATGAGCCAGACTGTCCGCGAGATTTCAAGCGAAGCAACCAACTCTTTTATTGAATACGCTCCCTTTGCTCCCTTTTTTTCAATTTCTTTTACAGGTTCAGGGCTTCTGTTGTACGCAATTACTTCGTATCCCTTTTCTAAAAGCCGTTCCACCATACCACGCCCCATTTTGCCGAGACCGATGTAGCCAAGCTGTATATTTTTTTGCATGTTATTCTTTTACAATGGCACTGGCTTTTTTAGTTTCCCATAATTGAACTTTTGTCACAGGAAGTCCTGCTAATTTTATTCTCCTAAATATCTCCGCTGCTAAAAGTTCTGCAGTAGTCGAAAAAGAAACCATATCATTTAAAAATTGATGATCCCATTTTTCTATTATTTCTTTTTCCACAATATCTGCTAGATGGGCAAAATCCATAACCATACCTTCCGAGCTTCCGCTTGTGACTATCGAACCGCTAATTGTCACTTCAAAAAGATATGAGTGGCCGTGGAGCCGTGCGCATTTTCCTTTATGATTTGGTAATTGGTGTGCAGCTTCAAAATTAAAACGTTTTGTAATGCTTGTGGTCATGATATTTATAGATATTTATGTGATTGTTTGCCCTTAGCATACAACTTTAAGGGTGCCCTGCGAAGTGTCTGGATGACCTCCTCGGCAATACGCCATTCTTCTCTCGCTTCTTCATAAGAAACAAAAAGCGAACTATCGCCTGATACAGCACTAAGTAATAATTTGGCATGAGAAGTTAAGGATCCCTCCTTTCTTTGATTGAAATCAAAACGAATTGGCGGTAAATTTTGATAGTTTATGACAACCTCTGCATCTGACTTCCTAAATCCTTTACCTGCCTCAAGAAAAAGTGGCACATTGGCAAATGTCTTGCCTTTGCTTACAAACCTAGCCTTAAAATAAGTTTCTGTCTGACTTTGCGGATTAACGCCTGCTTCTTTTAAATAGCTGTCATATTGGGCTATTACAACCTCCTTTGCGGAATAAAGTTTTCTAAAAATCTGAAGTTTTGTTTCTCCTGTAATTTTTCCCATTACGGTTGCAAGCATTTGGAGAGTGTGATTTTGCCCTACATCCAAGAATGCCCCAAGCGAGTCGTAAAAAGCACCTCTTTTGCCGACAGTCTGACTTTCAATAATTCTCGCATCAATACCTAGAAGTTTTTTATTCTGAGGAAGCACTGCAGATGCTATATTTTGCATCGCGTCTTTCGCAGTATAATGATCTATTCTTAGAACTTGATTTTCAGTTACAAAACCCGAAAGCAGAACATTTAATTCTTGCGCCTCTTTTAGGCTTCGTCCAAAAGGCTTTTCGATCAAAATCCTGTCTTCGCCACTCATAAAATGGCAGTCTCTAATGTAGGCAATGGTAGTCTTGTAAAAGCTGGGCGGAACTGAAAGAAAAAACATTTTCCTAGCTTTGCTTCCCGATTCCGAATCTCGTTTTTGTAATAATCGACTCAGTCCCTCATGGGAGGCAGTATCATTTATATCTCCTACAAAAAAATCAAAGTGTTGTAAAAATTCCTGTGTTGTTTTCTTGCTTTCCGTTTTTGCAAACGCATCAATAGTTTCTGTTATAAATTTGTCAAAGTCACTACGTTTCCAGTTTTTTCGAAGGAATCCAATTACCTCCCATTTGCAGGGAAAGAGCTTTTTGGCATGAAGTTCAAAAAAGGCGGGAATGATCTTCTGGCGAGCCAAATCTCCCGTTATCCCGAAAATTATGAAGGTAACACTTTTCTTTTCCATTCTAATACTATAAACTAAAAGCCATGAATGGGGTAGTAGAAAATAATTTGCAGTTTTGGCAAAATGATCAAATCACGGAAACTTAGGTCAACTTTGCTGATAATATATTAGAATTTTTATTTAACATTATTTTTCACTACTCCATGAATATTCATCCTTTAATAGTTCATTTCCCTGTTGCGCTACTTTTTATCTATAGCATATTGGAAATTGCGCGTTTTAAGCTGATAAAAAACATTGCTCAGATTTTCTATATTAAGGCATCTTTTGTTATCATCGGTGCGGTTATGTCATACGCCGCCTTTATTACTGGAAATATAGCAAAGGGTTTAGTACCCTCGTCAGGCATAAACAATATTCTCCTATCGCACGAACGATTTGCAAAACTGACTATTTTCATATTTTCAGTCGCCGCAATTGGATATCTTATCAGATGGACCTTGGAGATTTCCTTTGAAAAGATTCCGCAAAATTTCAGAAATTTCCTGACTTCTATAAGCAATGTGATTCTTTCTCCTTTTGTTTCAGTCGCTTTGGCTCTTATGGGACTTATTACCCTAAGTATCACCGGAATTCTTGGTGGAACGATGGTTTATGGACCGACGACAGATCCTTTTGCAGGATTTCTCTACCCATTTTTTAAATAACTATATTTTTTTGACAAAACTATCCTTTAGTGTAAATTGATTGTGGCTTTTAGCCCTTTGATGAAAACTGAAACCAAGTCCTCTTTTGAGGCCAATTAAATGCAACCATCTAAAACACCGCTAAAGGATCCCGGTAAAGTCGCTGACTTCATCCTTTTCAGCCAGCGCGAGTTTTTGCTGAATCTAAGCAAGGAATTGTCGAGTGGGAATGTTTCCTTCAGGCAATTCTATATGCTCGGATACCTGAGCGTCCATCCGGAACTCACAATGGGCGAGATTGCGAAAGCAGCCGAAATGGAGGATGACAGCGCAACGATACTTGTTGACCATTTGGAAGGGGAAGGGTTCAAGTATTTGGAACGCTTCCGAAAGGAAGAAGACAAGCGCAAGATCTATGTGCGTATCACTACTGCGGGACGCGAATTTCTCACAAGACTACGCCAAGCGATCGTGGCTCGGATCGCAGAAACTATGGAGGGCGAGCAGCTGCCCAACATAGACGCATTATTTCATTGGTCAGAGAAAAATCCCAGTGGGAATAACCGAAAGGGTTGAATCTCACCTGAAATACATTTAGCTCAAGCATTTGCTTCGGGCTGTTTTTTACCCAGCACTAAATTCAATTAGGAATTCAGTGCTGGGTTTATTTTTCTAAAATGCTATAATATCCTCAATTACAAATTATTAAATTTCAAAAAGAATGAAAAAATACCTAGCTGAATTTATCGGCACATTCGCACTCACTCTCGCTGTCATCCTTTCAGTGAAAGGTGGTTTAATAGCGACACCTATTATCGCCGGACTTGTTTTGGCGCTTTTTGTTTATTCTATTGGCAATATTTCTGGTGCTCATTTGAATCCCGCCGTGACCATTGGCGCATTTTCAATAGGAAAAATATCACTTGTGAAAACTAATTTTTATCTTATATCGCAATTTTTAGGTGCAGGAGGCGCAATGTTTGTCGCTTATCTTTTCAGCATTCCTCTGCCTGTGACTGTCACAAATTTATCCTGGCTCGCGTTTTCGGCAGAAATTGTCGGAGCATTTTTCTTTACATTCGGCATAGCGTCTGTTGTCTATAGCAAAACTCCTCACGATGCAAGCGGCGCTGTTATCGGCGGGTCACTTCTTTTAGGGATTACTGTTGCGTCGCTTTTAGGATCATCAGGAATAGTAAATCCGGCAGTTGCACTGGGATTAAATGCATTTAATTTCGCTTATCTTTTCGGACCCATAGTTGGCTCGATCATAGGGATGAACACCTATAAATATTTAGCAGAAAATTAGTTTCAGTAGATCTTTAGAACAAGTGCCGGTAAAGTTACGGAATTTACTACTTTAAACCTGATTCTGCCGATGGTCTTGCCTTCATAAGTTTCCACATCCACCCGCCACTTCCCAGCAAATAAATTGTATTTTACGGAATACATCCTATAGCCGCCTTCGCGGCCTCCGATAATCGGCACTTTTATTTTGGTGGCGCTCTGCCATCTGTGCTTCTCTTCGTCATAATACTGCCAATTGTGGATAATCTCCGTCTCAAGCTTGGCGGGCGCATACACAGCTGTAACGGCATAGACCGGCTCGCTAAAAATCCTATGATATTCTGGAAAAGAACGCATAAAACCCAACCATGGTTTTTTCTCTTCCAAAACAATATACTCTCCGCCCGTACTGCGATAAAAAGAATGATAGACACCGCCATCCTTCATCACTAACGGCACTGGCGGAATGGTATTTGTAAAATAGAGCAAATTCATTAAAACATATACAATAAGTATCCCGAGAGCGATATTATCTCGCCCCTCCTCTATTCTCTTTGACGAGATTCTGACAAGAAGCCTGAGAAAAAGAAGTATGAGGGCGACCGCCATTACCCCTCCTAAAAAAAAGGTAGAAATATTCATTCTATGCACGACCGTCGGTACAAAATAAATACAGAAAGAAAATACAGCGACAAATAGCATTGCCACCTGCAAGCTTAATCGCGAATAATGTTTTTTCATCACTTCCGTTCCTATCATATTTGCGAGTAATAATAGAAGAAACGGCCATGAGGTTGCGATAGAGATTCCACGCGAGTAAAAAACAAAAAACATTGAAAATAACGAGCCTATTGCAAATTGCATCAAAAGAAACAGCCAGAAGTGAAATTTGGCATAACTATCTTTTCCGCTCTCGCTTGCTTCAATCAAATAAAGTAAAGCAATAGATATTCCTGCAAGAATGAGATATGTAGTAAAAATTACTGTCTGAATGCCGATAGAAGCATCACGCAGAGTAAGATTATCAAAAATAAAGCCGAGAAGTATCGCGGCGGCCCCGATATGGCTTTCATATTTGGTATAGAATGATTTTATATTTGCCGAATGGAAAATTTGCTTGAGCATATCGTTTAGGAAATTTTAGCATAAATCCCGTAGTAGAAAATGGCACTGTTATCTATTTGCGAGATCGTCTTGGGATAATTGTTTTCTAGGATAAGGCTTCTTGAATGTTAAGACGAATGTCAAATTACAGACATAATCAAAAAATAGGAAAGCCTGCCGGCAAGGCGGGTAAATGATGTCATTTGAAACTCAGAGATTGACAATAAGAGAGTTGAAAGTAATATGGGCTACAGACAAGGGGCTCTTCCCTTTCAACAACCCAAACCCAGTTCATCAAATGAGAAAAATTGGTTTTTTGCTACTCGGGGCGATTGCGCTTCTGTGCTTCGTTTTCTACAGTTTTTTTGAGGAAATCGGCAGGTTCAGGGCCGAAAATGCCGACCTACAGCAGGGACTCGCGGAAATCAGAAGCCGAAAAGACGAACTCGAAAAAAGATTCGCCGAGAGTGAGAAGAAGTATCTCATGCTCTCCGGCATCAACCAGCAGGGCGGCTTCTTCGGCTGGCCGAATCCAAAGCCCGGCCAAAAGTATCACTTCCTGGTTATGGCAAAAGTCAGAGGGCAGACCAGCAATCCTTTGGACATGGGCGCGACATACCTAATCGTCTATGACCTTGAAAGGAAGATGACTGCCGCCATTTTTGACACGGACGGCGTGGACTATGAGGTCAATATGATCGTCACAGTGGAGGCCGAGGGCAATAAACGTGTGAGAAATCTCATTCGCTGGCCGGAGACGATACCTCTGGCAGAAAAGTTTGGGATTCATCTCAAATGATGATCTCTTTATCTTTTTATGCTTTTCCCCAATGCCGCGCTCCGCGCGGCATTTTTTTGATAAGCCACACCTTTGAGTATTTTTGTCAACGTCTTTTTATGTTAAAATAGAGCAGCGAAACAAATGAAAAACATTTTCACTCATTTGCATCCCAGTAAAATTAAAAAGCACTTCTTGGACCACAAGATAAAAAGCGTTTTGACGGTAATTGTTGTTGGTGCTCTTCTTTATTACGGCTATGACAAGATTTTTGGGACGGATTCAGCTACTGTTCGCTATGTTTTGGGAAATGTCGAGAAAGGAGTCCTGGAAACATCTGTTTCGGGCACAGGACAGGTTTCCGCATCTAATCAACTGGATATCAAAAGCAAAGTCTCAGGCGACATTGTTTCTGTGAATGTAAAAACAGGACAACAGGTAAGTACAGGCACACTTATTGCTCAAGTAGATTCACGTGACGCAAGTATAACTTTTAAAAGCGCTGAGGTGTCCTATGAAAAGCTTACAAGGCCGGCAGATGCGCAGGATATTGAAGCTGCCGAGGATGCCATAACGAAAGCGTATACCGAGAGCTGGAATTCCGTCGCCACAGTCTTTACTAACTATGCGTCAGTTGTAGCGGGTATGAAAGACATGTTTTACACGGCAGCGGGTTATTTGAATAATCCAAATCGTAATTCTCGTGGTTCGGTATCAAGAGCTCTTATAGACAATGCGTCAATAAGCTTTGATCGAGCAAAAAACCAATACGAAGATGTATTAAAAGAATATAATTCGCTCTCTCGATTAAGCCCGAGAGCAAACATAAACGACCTAATTGATCATACTCACGGCATACTTACTCTGATGTCTGATGCGCTAAAAGGCGCGCAAAGCGTCATTACTCATATGTACACTAATGAATTGGGAGAAAACACGAGTGAAAACATAACTGCTGGCAGTAAAGTGAATTCTCTTCTTGATCTCGTAAACAGCTATGTGGCAAGTATAGTTTCGGCCAAAAATTCAATTAGGACGAGCGAAAATACTCTCTCTGACCTAAAAAAAGGCGCAGATTTCGATGACATCAGGTTGCAGGAACTTTCGTTACAGCAGAAAAGAAATGATTACAATGATTATTTTATCCGTGCGCCATTTAATGGAATTATTGCAAGCGTTCCTGTCAAAGTAGGCAGTCCGGCATCAGGCGCAACCATAGCCACCATAATCACATCGGAAAAGTACGCTGAAATATCTTTAAACGAAGTGGACATAGCAAGAGTGAAAAATGGCCAAAAAGCGACCCTTACTTTTGATGCAATTGAAGGGCTTACGATTTCCGGTAATGTTGCTGAAGTAAATCTTGTCGGTACAGTTGATCAAGGAGTCGTCAATTATGCCCTGAAAGTCGCATTTAAAAGTGATGATAATCGCATCAGACCGGGTATGAGTATTTCTGCCTCAATTGTTACCGATATAAAAGAAAATGTTCTGATAGTGCCGGCAAGCGCGGTAAAAACAAAAAACGGAGAAAAATATGTTGAGGTATTTGAAAATACGATGCCTAAAAACATAGCAGAGCGAGGAATAACATCAGTCGTCTCTCCTATTCAAAAGAAGGTAACTGTAGGACTTTCAAATGACATGTCGATTGAAATTCTTTCGGGACTTGATGAAGGTGACCAGATCGTTGTTAGGTCCATCAACCCTACCGCCTCAACACGAACAACCACTCAGGCCCCAAGCTTATTTGGAGGAGGCAGTAGAAATAGTGGAACAGTGCGAGTAGGAGGATCGGGCGAGCGGTAAAATTATTACAAAATTTCAGGTAGATAAATGATAAGCGTAAAAGATGTCACAAAAACATATCTCTCTGGAGATGTTGGTTTCCAAGCCCTCCGAAGCGTTTCTTTTGACATAAAAGATGGAGAGTTTGTCGCTATTATGGGCCCATCCGGATCGGGCAAATCAACTCTGATGCATATTTTAGGAGCACTGGACACTCCGACTTCTGGCAGTTATTTTTTAGACAACAATGACATGCTGGCTTTAAGCCAGAATGAGCTTGCTGAGATAAGGTGTAGCAAGATTGGATTCGTATTCCAATCATTCAATCTTTTGGCGCGCACTACTGTTTTGAGAAATGTAATACTCCCTCTTGTTTATGCAAATATACCAGCGAATGAACGTACCAACCGTGCGCGAGCTGCATTGAACTCTGCAGGTCTTGGTGAAGAATTTTTCGGACGTTTTACAAATCAGCTTTCTGGAGGACAGATCCAGCGTGTCGCGATTGCGCGGGCACTAGTAAATAACCCTACAATGATACTTGCCGATGAACCAACCGGTAATCTTGATACTAAGACAGGAGAAATAGTGTTAGCAACGCTTCAAGAACTGAATGAAAAGCATGGCCGAACAATCATCCTGATAACTCACGAAAGCGAAGTGGCGGAACATGCAGACAGAATTATTTTTGTAAGAGATGGAATGATCACTGATGATACAAAAAAACATAAAAAGAAAGTTACAAGAAAAACGATATGATTTCATCTGATATTTTTCACGAAACATACCTTGCATTATCTGCAAATAAAGTGCGTTCCGGACTTACGATGCTCGGCATTGTTATCGGTATAGCGTCAGTGATTGCAATGGTCGCTATCGGTACAGGCGCAAAAAACGCAATTCAATCCAGTATTGAAGGGTTAGGCTCAAATCTTTTGACAATACTTCCGGGAGTGGTCCAACCGGGGCGCGGTATTGTTTCTTCGGGAAGAGGTTCAGCCCAGACATTAAAAAATGAAGACCTGGACGTCATAAAGAATATTGACGGTATTGCACAGATCTCACCTGAACTTTCCCGCAGATTCCAGGTAAGCGCTCCGACAGGCAATAATACGAATACCACCATAAACGGCGTTCTGTCCGTATTTCTTGACGTAAGGAATCTATCATTGGAGAATGGAAATTTTTTGAGTGAGAGTAGCGAGAGAAGCATAAGCAAGGAAGCCGTGCTCGGAGCTACTGTAGCAGGCGATCTCTTCGGAGAAGAATATCCTATCGGAAAAACCGTGAGAATAAATAAGGCTAACTTCAGGGTGGTCGGAGTTCTGACTGCAAAAGGTGGAGCGGGATTTTCGGGCCCGGATGATATGGTTTTAGTGCCTCTTTCAACTATGCAGAAAGTCCTTTCCGGCGTTGATTATCTGTCAACAATTTCTATAAGCGTTGAAAACAAAGACGAGATAAATAATGTAAAAGACCAGGTAACAGAAGCGCTTATTGCCAAGCATAGAGTGACTGAGGCGGATTTTTCGATTATTTCTCAGGCAGACATTCTGGGAACACTCACGCAAATTGTTGACACATTCACTATATTTCTTGCTTCCATCGCCGGAATTTCACTTGTGGTCGGGGGCATAGGTATAATGAATATGATGCTCACAACGGTAACGGAACGAACCAGAGAGATCGGTTTGCGTAAGGCAATAGGCGCCAAGGAAAAAGATATAAATGCGCAGTTTTTGGCGGAAGCGGTATCGCTTACTTTTATCGGTGGATTGATTGGAATAATTTTGGGCTGGACAATTGCATTTACTGTCACTAAACTTGGTATCGTGGAAACACAAGTTTCGCTCTCTTCGGTTCTGCTCGCGTTCGGAGTTTCTGCAGCCATAGGCATTATTTTTGGCTATTATCCCGCAAAGCGCGCAGCAAAGCTCAACCCAATTGAAGCGCTGCGTTATGAATGATAATTATTAATTAAGATTATTAGTAAAAAATATTATGAAAAAAACAATTATCGCGATTTTAGTCATTGTTGCTTTGGCTATTATTTTTAATTTTACAGCAAAAAAAGATAGTGAGGAAAAAGAGAATGACAATTATGTTCCGGTGTTCAAAAGTGGCACAATGGAAACTCCATCAGCAGACAATACAGCGCCAAAAATGGAGACAGGTGATTCAGGAGATGTTAGTGCAGAAACTGCTCCAAATGAAAAAACGTTTACAGTTTCCGGAAGTAATTTCTCGTTCTCACTTGGCACTATCACGGTAGACAAAGGTGACAGGGTAACAATTGTATTTAAAAATGCCGGTGGCACGCATGATCTAAGAATCGACGAGTTCGATGTAACAACTCCAAAAATAGGGGACGGTGAGGAAGCATCTGTCACTTTTGTTGCAGATAAGACTGGATCCTTTGAGTACTATTGTTCAGTAGGCACTCATCGACAAATGGGTATGAAGGGAACATTAACCGTAAAGTAAACCCCGTTAGAAGCCCACACTAGGCATTAAACCCCGTGTCGGCTAAAACTTTACTGCATTCATCACCGCTTCCAGCTTCATGTAATAAGCTGGAAGCGGTATTTCCTATTCCGCAATAATTTTTTTCATGTAGCTAGAAAACCCATAAATAGCAAGACTGGAAAAAACAATAGCTCCAATCGTAAATACAAGTTTGAAACCCTCCTCAATGTAATTGTAAAGTTCGCCGAAAAGATACCCGGTAGAAATCAGTATTGCAACCAAAAGCACTTCACCTATTGTATTGATAATCATATATCTTCGGAATGGCACTCGGGTCGCTCCAGCAACCATGAGCGTTGCCAAGGCCATACCGAAGCCAATAGTGATTTTAGAGATAATCAATATCCAATCATGATAGCGTGAAAAAAGACTTTTTACCTTCAAAAAACGCACCATTGTAATACCGAGAAATTTTCCTTTTTTTTGTAAAAATGGCTCTGCGTATCGAGAACCGATATAGTACCAAAAAACATCGCCAGCAAGATCGCCCGCCACAAACACTAAAAACATCGGTACGAGGTCAAAAACTCCAAAGTGAAGAAAAAAACCGGCAGCAACCATAAGCACTGGTCCTTCTACAATCGCTCCGACAAAAAGCAGAAAATATTTGATGCTCGCGCTGACTGACAGAGCGTATTCCAGAAAATGTGGAAAATCCATGGCAAAAAGATATAATGAACTCATTCTATCATATGAAGGAATTCACCATAAGTCTTATTATACCAGCCTACAACGAGGAAAAACGCATCGGTGCATGTATTGAGTCCGCAATAAAGAATTCTGGCAACAGATTCCACGAAATTATTGTTGTTGATAGTTGTAGCACCGACAGAACAAAAGAGATTGCATCATCATTTGCTCATGTCAAAGTTTTTGAGGAAAAAGTGAAAGGGGTTATGTATGCCCGTCAACGCGGCTTTTTTATAAGCTCCGGCGATATCATCGCATTTGTAGATGCAGATAATCTCATTCCTCCAGGTTGGTATGATATTGCACAGAAAGAATTTGCGTCTAATCCTGATCTTGCACTTTTGAGTGGTCCGTATTCTTACTATGACGTAGCAGTGTGGAGACAGAAGCTTGCCTCGTTATGGTGGAAATACATCGCCTGCCCTACCTCGCAACTTGTTGGGTATATGGCAATTTTTGGGAATCTTTTAATACGCCGGGGTGTTTTGGAAAAGATGAAGGGTTTGGATACTTCTATTGAATTTTATGGAGATGACAGCGACACTTCACGGAGAGCAAGTAAATTTGGAAAAGTGAAGTTCAGTTCAAAATTCGTAATGCCAAGCTCAGCTCGAAGATTTATAAATCAAGGATGGATCAATACCTCCTTTGTTTACTTTTTAAACTTCGCCTCAGAAGTGATTTTACGTAGACCTTTTCCAAGAAAGTACAAGGATTTTAGATAATATACGTACATGAAACAAATTACAATAAGCATGGTTATAC
>Ga0209542_10008419_pt1 | contig 19287 bp, 19 predicted proteins | sample RifCSPhighO2_01_FD_184028 | JGI IMG/M metagenome (GOLD analysis project Ga0209542, IMG submission 184028) | Soil microbial communities from Rifle, Colorado - Rifle CSP2_plank highO2_0.1 (SPAdes) (version 2) | ecosystem: Environmental > Terrestrial > Deep subsurface > Rock core/Sediment ...
TGCGGTGCACCCTGTAGGGCTCGAACCTACGACCTCGCCCGTGTGAAGGGCGCGCTCTAGCCAACTGAGCTAAGGGTGCAAGTGGCGTAAATCATAACGTAAAAGACCACTCCCACCAACACCTCAATACATCATTCTCTCATTCGTACGAATGAGAGAATGATAAGAACTAAATCAAGAACCCCGCAGCAGAGCTGCGAGGAAAATTAGATTTTACAAAAGGGCAATAATGCGACGCGCCACTTCCGGCATGTCAGAGGCAAGAGAATAAAATACTTGGGAACTGCGCTGATCACGCTCAAGGATGCCCGCCGCAGACAGGACGAAGAGGTGTCTTGATGTTGACTTGATGGACAACTTCAATTCTGCGGCAATGTCGCCTACCGAGGCTTCTTTCTTCTTTTTGAGATAGAGGATGACCGCGATGCGCCGCCGGTTTGCTAATGCCTTAAATATTCGTTCCAATTGCTTTTCTTGTATATGCATCATTGTGCCATCATTCTACCATTCGTACGAATGTGTCTCTATGGATTAAAACACCGCAACACAAAGAGTTGCGTAATTGAAATTAATCCTCAAAGAGAGCGCTCAAGGACTCGCCGTGATTCATGCGGCTGATGGCATTTGCAAAAATTTCGCCCACAGAGATGACCTCTATCTTTTTGGAAAACGGTTGGGCGACGGAGATGCTGTCCGTGATAAAAAGACGTTTTATGGGAGAAGCGTCAATAACGGCATTTGCATCCTTTGAAAGAAGCGCGTGCGTTGCGCAGGCGTAGACTTCCGTCGCACCGTTTTCAATTAAAAGCTCCGCCGCCCGTGAGAGGGTGCCGCAGGTGTCCACGATGTCGTCTATGATGAGCGCCACCTTCCCTTTCACCTCGCCCACCAGCTTCATCCGCGCCACTTGGTTCGGAATCTCCCTTTCCTTATGGATGATAGCCAAGTCTGCCTCCGCCATGATGCGCTTCGCGAACGACTGCGCGCGCGCCACTCCGCCCACGTCCGGCGAAACGACAACCAGATTATTTTGGGCAAGCACGTCTTTGAAAAACTCTCTGAAATGGTTTATCAAAACCGGCCGCGCGTAGAGATAATCCACGTTCGTAGTACGAAAGAAACCGCCTATTGCATCCGCATGCAAGTCCATCGTAAGCACATGGTTTGCGCCGAGCGCTTCTATCGCCATGGCGAAGACACGGGAGGAGATGGGTTCGCGTGGTTTCCCCTTCCGTTCTTGCCTCGCATAGCCGAAGTACGGAATGACTGCAGTTATCTCGCCGGCGGAAGCGCCGCGTGCGGCATCAAGTGCGAGGAAAAGACGCACCCAGTTTTCTGCCGGTGGATTCGTGGACTGTACGATGTAGATGCTTTTACCCCGAAGGTTTTCCTCAAACTGCACGTACTGTTCCCCGTCCGAGAACTCCTTGCATTTCACCTTCCCGAGTGGCATCCTCAAACCATCCGCTATCTTCTGCGCCAAAGCGTCGTTCGCCCCTAAGCTGAAAATGCGAAAGTCGTTGCCGTTCATAGATGTATTGTATAGGAGTTTCTGGCCACGTGCATCATGCACCATCTCCGGACCTGAGTCTTCTCCATCAAAAGAAAGCAAAAAACGCTGTGGACATGAGCGGAATTTCAAAGACTTCGTTTGTAGACAGTATGCCAATCCCACTAAGTTGATACCTAATTGAGCAAAACTATCTAGAAATTGTTCACGTATCTCAAATTGAGAGTGCCCGCGAGAATATGCGCGGTTATTGATGTCGCTGGTACAACCCACCAATATTTTCTAACTTCAGGATTTTTGCTCGCTTTCATCTTGTACGACAGATAGATAGTTCCTGCGGCTACAGCACCCGTAACAAGAAACGTTTCTAACTCTCCTTCTTTCACAAAAGGGGCCATAGCAGGGTTGGCTTCGTGGGCCCCTGGCTGCTTTAGTGCTGCAGCAGTGACCGCAGCATCGTAAAATGATGAAGCGACCATTAAACCATTGAGCACAATGAAATCTCGATCAATTATCTTTTCCTGCGCCCCGACGGGAGAAGTAATCAAAGCTGTTCCCAAAACACCCGCAAAAATCCTTTTTTTTGTTACAGCTCTTTCACGCGATTCAGACATGGTGATAATTGTACAGCATAGTACAACCTATGTCAAGTGGTCATTGTATCAAAAAGTTCGGACTTACTTCCAGCAGAACCCTTGATTTCGCACGCTCCGCGTGCGTGGTGGCTTTGACCCAAAAAGTGCGCTCCGATCGCGTGGGAAGCCCGCCACGCGCGGAGTACCGCGCGTCCGGCCCTCTCGCCTTGCCGCTCCTCATTCTTATTTTTTTGCGGGGGGGAATTTCTAAAAAGGAATGGGCGGCAAAGGCGAGGGGCGGCTTCCTTTTAGGAAAAAGGAAGGGCGGGATTCAAATACAAATGGAGCCTCACCATGCAAAATTCTTTAAGGAATGGCGAGACGCAAAATCTGTATGTGCTTGCCCCAGACCAACCCAGCGCGCACAAATCCCGCCGTCTAAAAGAGTTTATGAGACGGCGAGGACTCCCAGTTCACTCAATTCTTTTACCGATTACTGTACAGTGAACGAGCTGTCGCTCTCGTCAGTTGCCAACGTTTCTGCCACTGCCATACATGTGGCTATGTTTGCGAACGGATAGGGTCCAATTGGTTCGCAAGTTCCGTTGCTCAAAACAGCTTTAATTCGGTAGGAATCTCCAGCCAGAGCCGAAGAGGGCGACCAGGTGTATGAAAGATCTCCAGCGCGGAAATTTCCGATCACTAGCGGTCGCTCGTCCTTATAGCCAACATTTTGCGGAATTAAAGATAGTTTTACCAAATTCGATCCATAACCGCCCAAGCTTGCTCCATCAGTGTTCCACCGAATCGCAAACGATTGTCCGATTGTAATTGTCTCCCCACCGTTGGGCGAGATGATGCGGAAAGCTTGTGGCACAGCCGATTGCCCCGTTACCGTGATTGCCACGATACCCAAAACTTTGCGAACATAATCCAAGCATGTCTCGCAACTGCCGCCATACGTGACTAGCGTGGCCGAAAATGTTCCTTGCGAGCTGTAGGTATGGTCAAGATAGTATTGTGGCACACAGTCTTTTGCGCGACATGAATCAACAAGTGCGCCGCTTTGCCCGTCTCCAAATTCAATAGTTCCTGCACGGGAAGATGTGAACTTGACCACAAGCGGCGCAGTCCCTGAAATCGGTGATGCATTGAACGTATCCGCTACAGGAGGCGTGATTGTGGAGGCGGTAATGATATCGAATACTCCTGTTTCTGCAGTCGCAATCGACGTGTTCCCTGTTTCATCATGCGTCAATGTAGCTCGGACTTTGTACGAGCCGGGCGTGACGAAAGAACAAAGCCACGACTCGAACGGGCATACGGTTCTTCCATCCCATTGTTTTGTACCAGCGAGAGTTCCCGACGTGCCATAAATTTTTTGAACATATCCACCGCCAGCAGTGTACAGATCAAGAGACATGACGACATGCTTTAATAAATGCACCTCGTTGTTAACCTGCCAATTGACGACGACTGTATCTCCCTGTTTGAAACTTTGCGATGACACCGAAGCACTGACGGTCGGTTTGCTGGATGATGGCGGCGTACATTTCAGCACGGTGCAGCCATTTTCGGAGATGTAGGAACCGATATGTCCTTGCGGACAGCTACCGCCGGTTACCACAGGGCACAAACTGCCGGATGGCAAAACTGGCGTCGTACCGCACTTCGCGGCTATTGCCGCGCGTGTACGTATGCCAATAACGCCGTAGCCAGTTGTGTTCACGTCGCCGTATGACACGACGGAGTTTTGTGCTTGCCATCGTTGCGTCGCCGCCTCTGTCATTGATCCAAAAAATCCTGTAGCAAGATCGTTGCTCAACAATCCTTGCGCGATGAGAAATTGTTGCAACGAAATCACGTCGCTACCGCGACTACCGCGCGAGAGCGCGCGATACAGATTCGGACAAGAGTTGGACGGCGTGGAAATTGTTGAGGTTGTCAAATTATTCAATTGCGCTTGAAGTGCGGTTATTTGACTGAGCAACGACTGAATCTGCGCACGTATTTCGTCGGCAGTCGCAGCGCTTGCAAGCAACGGGACAAACAAAGTAGAAATAATAAAAGAGGCAACGAGATATTGCTTTTTCATATCCACCATTATCCCACTATCACCCTAGCAATACAACGCGTCTTTTCGGACAAGAATTAAAGGTGCGGAAGGAAGCCGCCCTCGCCTTTGCCGTCCATTCCTTTTTTCAATCCCCCCCCGCAAAAAATCAGAATGGAGAGGAGCGGCAAGGCGAGAGGGCCGGACGCGCGGTACTCCGCGCGTGGCGGGCTTCCCACGCGATCGGAGCGCACTTTTTGGGTCAAAGCCACCACGCACGCGGAGCGTGCGAAATCAAGGGTTCTGCTGGAAGTAAGTCCGAACTTTTTGATACAATGACCACCAATTTTGGTGGACCCGAGCGGATTCGAACCGCTGACCTCCTCATTGCAAATGAGGCGCTCTACCAACTAAGCTACGGGCCCAAGCCAACCGATGATAGTAGCAATTTTTACCTCTAAAATAAAGCTGTTTCGGAAATGGGTGCACTTGCTATACTTCCTGTCTACGAAACAGTCATGAAGAAAGCCTTCACACAAAGCCGTTCAAAAGGAACGTTTGCCGTCAAATCGGGGCTGGCGCAGATGCTGAAAGGCGGCGTCATCATGGACGTGGTAAATGCAAAGCAGGCACGCATTGCCGAGGAAGCGGGTGCGGTTGCGGTCATGGCGTTAGAGAGAGTCCCCGCGGATATTCGCGCCGAGGGCGGGGTTGCCCGCATGGCGGACCCGCAAAAAATTAAAGAGATTCAGAGGGCGGTAACCATACCCGTTATGGCAAAGTGCCGGATAGGTCATTTTGTTGAAGCGCAAGTTTTGGAAGCGCTGGAAGTTGATTTCATAGATGAAAGTGAAGTATTGACTCCTGCAGATGCAGAGCACCACATTGAGAAAACCCCATTTACCGTGCCGTTTGTGTGCGGCGCACGAGACTTGGGAGAAGCGCTCCGAAGGATTGCCGAAGGAGCCGCGATGATACGCACCAAAGGAGAAGCGGGCACCGGCAATATCGTTGAAGCCGTGAGACACATTCGTGCGGTGAAGACCGGGATCGCGGAGATACAAAAATTCTTCGGGAGCAAGAATATGAAGATGCTAAAACAGCGCGCGCGCGAATATAGAGTTCCCTTTGAGTTGGTAGTCAAAACGGCGAAGCTCGGAAGGCTTCCGGTGGTTAACTTTGCCGCGGGCGGCGTCGCGACGCCTTCCGATGCGGCACTCATGATGCAGTTGGGGGTTGAGGGCGTATTTGTGGGTTCCGGAATTTTCAAAAGTTCAAAACCAGAAAAACTGGCGTGGGCGATAGTGGAGGCGGTCGCACATTTCAATGAGCCAAAGAAAATCGCGAAGGCGAGCGAGAACTTGGGCGACGCGATGCACGGAGAGGAAACTTCCGCGCTTGGCGAGCGGCTCGCCAAGCGCGGTATCTGACGGGCATTTGTATTATGAAGACTATCACCGTAGGCGTTCTTGCATTCCAAGGAGACGTGGAGGAGCATATCCGCGCCACGGAAAAAGCGGCCGCGCGCCTCAAGCGCGCGGCCGCGGTCAGAGCGGTCCGCACGCGGGAAGACCTCCGCGCTTTGGACGCGCTTATCATCCCCGGCGGGGAAAGTACGACTTTGCAGAAACTATGCGAACGGGAAGGAATGCTCGCGGACATGAAAAAAATCAAGAACATCTTCGGCACCTGCGCAGGAGCTATTCTCCTCTCCAAAACCGTGCATCATAAAACGAAGGGCCAGAAAACGCTCGCGCTCATGGATATTGAAGTGGATAGGAACGCCTACGGAAAACAGAACGAATCGTTTGAAGAGAACATCAATACGCCGTTGGGAGCCATGAACGCGATTTTCATACGCGCTCCCCGCATTACCCGCGTGGGCACAAGCGTAAAGGTACTCGCAAGAAACGGAAGCGAGGTAGTGGCCTGCGAAGAGCGCGCGGGCAATGCCTACTATCTAGCCCTTGCTTTTCATCCAGAACTCACATCCACCGTATTTCACGAATACTTCCTACGCGGCATTCAAGAAGCTATAAAACTATAATTTTCTTGTTGTTCCATATATGGAACAATATGCCCAGTAGGATGTAAAGTTAAATTTTGTCTATCTTCGCCGCCAGAATAAAATCGTTCTCGGAAAGGCCTTTGATGGCATGAGTGGAGAGCGTGACGCGCACACTCCGATACCCGTGGACCGACATATCGGGGTGGTGCCCCTCGAACTCCGCGATGTCGGCAACTTCGTTCACGAATGCTATTGCCTCTTTGAAATCCTTGAATCTGAAATCACGCGAGATAAAGAGTCCATCCTCCGACACAGCCCACTCCGGCACTTTCGGCTGGTACGCGCTGATCTTTTCACCCGACAAGGGTTTCGTCCCTCCTTCGCAGGGCACGCAGCGTTTTGCGGAAAGGTCATCCATCATAATCGTTTTTTCTCAAGCGCGAAGTGTATGACATGGTCTAGGAATTCATTCATGGAAACGCCCGCGGCGGCGAGAGATTTCGGCAGAAGAGATTCACTAGTTAAGCCCACCGCCGCCGCGGGATTCACCTCAAGAAAATACACGCCGCGCGGGGAAACTATAAAATCCGAACGGGAATAATCTCCTAAGTTCAATTCCTCGTGAGCGATTGTGGCAAGGCGCTGTAACTCTGCCGTCTCTTTGCGGGTGAAATTTCCCGGTACGCGCTCGATGGTCTTGCCATTGTATTTGACTTCATAATCAAAAAAATCCGCGGACTCCGGAGGAATTATTTCAATCGGAAGAAGTTCATAGTGTTTTTGTCCCCGAAGGCCCGCAACCACGCCCGCCGTCGCCTCCTTTCCCTTTATATACTCTTCAACCAGAACTTGTTTCCCATGCTCAAATGCGTTCTTTACTCCGTCCCAGAATTCTTCAAAGGTTTTTGCAAGAGTGACACCGACCGATGAGCCTGATGCCGCGGGTTTCACGATAATGGGAGGCGCGAATTTCTTAAACGCCTCCCGCGCCTCGCGCTCCAAATCAGGCGACACCGTGAGAATGACGTGCCGCGGCATTTTGACTCCGTGTTTTTCAAGTATCTCTTTGGTGAGCGCTTTATTCATGGCAAGCGCAGAGGCGTATGCGCCAGCGCCGGTATACGGAATGCCGAGCCGGTCCAACATCCTCTGAAGAGTGCCATCCTCGCCCGCCGCGCCGTGAAGCACATTAAAGGCCATATCTACGCCGGTGAGCGCACGCTCCGGTTCCATAGGGATACCTCGCACGTGCCACACGCCTTTTTTGTCTATGAAAACGTCTACCGGCTGATATGGCTCGCGCTCAAGGTTCTTGAGCACGTTCACCCCCGAGAGAAGCGAGATCTCATGCTCATTACAAGCTCCGCCGCGCAGTACCGCAATTCGTGTCATTTTCTTATTGTACCCCGCCTTCCCTTTTGAGGTTGCACAAAGTGAACCATGTACGAGGGTCACCCTCGTACATGTACGAGGGTGACCCTCGTACTAGCCTCGTACTAGCCTCGTGCTAACGCACTATTCGGCGAAACGCTCTGCGGTGCCGGCCTATTGCGAAGCGGTGCGCCTCGCTGTTCGCCAAAAGAATGGAGCGCTCGTGCGCATGGACAAGCGTCGAAGGGCCAAGGATTTCTTTCGGTTTGTGGCGCTCGTCTTTAACCACCGAAACTACGTCTGTCTCAATTCCCGATTTGGCAATCGCCTTTTTGCCGTGGTTCAGGTGCGTCCGCCCTCCATCTATTACCACTAGCTGTGGATAGAGCCATTCTCGGTACTTGGCACGGCGCTCAATGACCTCTGCCAAGGCCGCAAGATCGTCTCCCCCCTTGGCCTTGCGAATAGTGAACGTGCGATATTCGGCAGGCACGGCTTCTCCATCCACGACGACGGCCATGACGCCACGAGGCGATTCGCCCCGCAAGTGGGCAATGTCGTACGCCTCCACACGGAAGGCGGATGTTCTGGGTACGCGCAGTTCGTCCTTAATGAGCATTACGTCCTGAATGTGCTTCAGTGAAAAAAGCTGACGCTTCAACACTTCAGCTTCTTCAAAACGCTGGTCCTTTGCGGCTCTGTGCATTTCTTTCTCCAGTGTCTTCAAAAGCGCCAGCTTCTTTGCTTCAAACAACAGCTTGAGATTGCGCACCGTTTTTGCATACGCCTTTTTATCAAGCTCTTTCGGATAGAGACCGATAGCCTGATTGAAACGGAGTGTTTTCCCTTGAGAAGGAGAAAGTTTTCCACCCACAGGAAATGGCATATCAAAGAACGGAAAAATCCTCCGCGCGATTTTCAGGGCTTCGCGCAAGGATGCGGCGGAGAGGAACGGGCCGTACAGAGCCTGAATCGTAGAACGTGGAGCGCGCAGGGCCAATTCTCTTTCTCTAAAAACAAGAAAGCGCGGAAATGTTTCTTTTGTAACGACAAGATAGGCAAAGCTCTTATCATCTTTCTCATCCGTATTTCCCTTCGGCCAATGCTCTTTGATGCGCTTCGATTCGAGGATGAGCGCTTCCAAGACCGAATCTGTCTCTTCCCACGAAACACTGTCCGCATCCGCGATGCTCTTCGCTACCAAGGGGCTCCGTATTTCCGCAAGGTCTTTAGAAAAATAGCTTCGTATGCGATCCCGCAGGGACGTCGCTTTTCCTATATATAAAACTTCCGAATCGCGTTTGAAAAGATACATTCCAGGACTATCAGGAATTCTCGAAAAATTTATGTCGCTCTTTTGCATTGTATAGACCAGTAACTATAGCAAATCTCCCCCACTATCATATATGATAGTGGGGGAGATTTGTTATATAATTGCACATATGAAAGTAAAGCCTCAGAATCTTGATAAAAAGCAAAAAATAAAGACCCTCGATACTCTATACACAGCCGCTGCCACAATGTATGGCAGGGAGACAATGAAGCTCTTTCTACGAGATTTGCTCACTGAAAGTGAAAGAGTCATGCTGGGCCGCCGCATCATGATCGCGCAAAAATTATTGAGCAGACAAAGTTATGGGGTTATCAGAGCCGATCTCGGCGTTAGCTTTAATACCATTGCAAAAGTCCATCGCTGGCTGGAAGATCAATTTCCAGGCTATGAGAAAGCGGTGCGAGGATTGGAAGAAGAAATTCGAAAACGACAGCAAAGATTCGAGTCACGAAAGACGCTGGCGACATTGAAAAGAAAATATCCGCTCCATTTTTTACTTTTTCCATGGCCAAAGGGTTTTGGCCCAAAAAAATTTCCCAAGTAACTTGAACGTACTCACTATCATATATGATAGTGAGTACGTTCAAGTTTTATCACCTCTTGAGTACCCGTTTGAGATATTCGCCTGTGTAGGAGCCTTTGGTTCGCGCAACTTCTTCCGGCGTTCCGCGGGCGACTATTTTACCGCCCGCCACTCCCCCTTCGGGCCCAATATCGATGACATAGTCAGTACTTTTGATGACGTCCATATTGTGCTCAATGATTACAACTGTATTGCCATGATTTACCAGAGTTTGAAGGATTTCAATGAGCTTTTTCACATCCTCGTAGTGGAGTCCTATGGTCGGCTCGTCCAGAAGATAGATGGTCTTTTCAGTGTGTCTGCGGTACAGCTCGGAGGAGATTTTGACCCTTTGTGCTTCGCCGCCGGAGAGTGTGGTTGCAGACTGGCCAAGTTCTAAATAACCCAAACCTACATCCATCATAGATTGCAAACGGTCTGAAATTGCGGGAATGTCGTTAAAAAAATCCAAGCCTTCTTCAACCGTCATACCAAGAACTTCCTGGATATTTTTCTTGCGATAGGTAATTTCCAACGTTTCTTTCATGAACCGTTTGCCGTCGCACACATCGCACGTTACGTAGACCGTGGGCAAGAAATGCATCTCTACTGCGATTGTCCCGTTTCCTTGGCACGCCTCACAGCGTCCGCCTTTCACGTTAAAAGAGAAACGGCCGGCTTTCCACCCGCGAGCTCGTGCCTCGGTACTTGCCGCAAACAAATCTCGAATGTGGGTGAACGCGCCCGTGTAGGTTGCGGGGTTTGAGCGCGGAGTTCTACCTATCGGAGACTGGTCAATGAGAATGGTGCGGCCTACGTATTCGGAACCCGTGAAGCTTGCGCAGTGATAGGTCTTTGCGGTCCGGTAGGCATATTCAAGCCGTGCGCGCAGATTCTTGTGGAGTATCTCGTACATGAAAGAAGATTTGCCGGAACCGGAAACGCCGGTAATCGCGATGAAGCGCCCTAAAGGCACGTCCACGTCCATGTTCTTGATGTTGAAAATGTTCGCCTGCCGAACTTTGAGAGCGCCTTTTTGTTCCGTGCGGCGTTTTTCGGGAATTTCTATTTTCTTCTCGCCGCGCAAGTAGGAGAGCGTGACAGAACCGCTATCGTTTCGTTTTGCAGTGAGCAACTTGTCCAACCATCCGGCAACCACGATTTCCCCGCCATGAACGCCCGCGCCGGGACCGATGTCCACGATGAAATCAGAAGAGAAGATGGTGTCTTCATCATGCTCCACGACAATAATGGTATTACCGATGTCGCGAAGCGATGTCAAAGTCTTGATGAGGCGGTCATTGTCCCTCTGATGCAGGCCTATCGTCGGTTCGTCGAGCACATACAAAGCCCCCACGAGTCCCGAGCCAAGCTGTGAGGCAAGGCGTATGCGCTGGGCTTCGCCGCCGGAAAGCGTGTTTGCAGTGCGGTCAAGCGTTAAGTATCCGATACCGACGTTTATCATAAACTGAAGCCGCGCGAGAATTTCTTTGATAACGGTAGTAGAGATTTCCTGCTGTTTCTGGGAGAGCGTGAGCTCTTCAATGAATTCTTTCGCATCTGTTATGGAAAGGCGCGTCAGCTCCACTATGTTGAGGCCAAGCGTGGAGCGTGCCTGTCCGTCCGAAGTCAGACGCAGGCGGGGAGCGTGGAGCGTGGAGGGGCCAAGAAACACGCGAAGCGCTTCCGGGCGCAAACGCTTTCCCTCGCACACAGGACAGATATCAAGATTGAAAAATCCTATCGTTCCCAAGCCGTGGCACTCGGGACACGCGCCGTAGGGACTGTTGAAGGAAAAGAGGCGCGGCTCCACCTCTGGAAACGACGCGCCGTCTTCCGGACAAATGAACTTCGCCGAGAGTATCCGTGTTTCTTTGAGCGGGTTTTCTATCTTTATGAGACCGCTTGATTCCTTGAGTGCAAGTTCCACCGCTTCACTCAATCGCTCGCGTGCGTCGGTCTTTGACTTTGAGAACTCGGTAACGAAAATCTCGTCCACGACGACGTCAATATCGTGCACCTTGTTCTTTTCAAGCGCTATTCGTTCGCGAAGCGAATATTCTTTCCCGTCCACCATCACTTTCTCAAAGCCCTTCCCGAGAAGGTCATAGAGAAGCTGGTAGTACTCGCCTTTCCGCCCCACGATGACGGGAGCCAAAATACGGAGCTTCAGGTCGTTATAGGGAACGCCAAGGGCGCGTTTTGCGGTTTCCTTCAAATCCACCTGCTCCACCGTGCGAAGGATTATTTTGAGGATTTCCTCTTTTGAAAGTTTCTGGATTGCTACATCATGGTTCACACAGTACGGTTGCCCCACGCGCGCATAGAGGATGCGCATATAGTCATAGATCTCGGTGATAGTGGCGACCGTGGAGCGCGGATTATTCGAGCGGCTTTTCTGGTCAATGGAAATCGCCGGCGAAAGGCCGGTTATCTCCTCCACGTCGGGCTTTGACATCTGGTTTAAGAATTGCCGCGCATAGGCGGAAAGCGACTCCACATACCGGCGCTGGCCTTCGGCAAAGATGGTGTCAAAGGCCAATGACGACTTGCCGGAGCCGGAAAGTCCCGTAAAGACGACCATCTTGTTTCGCGGTATCTCCACCGTCACATTCTTAAGATTGTGCGTCTTGGCGCCTTTCACGACGATTTTATCTATATCGCCGAGTGTAGAGAGGTGTTCGTTGTCTTTTTTTGTCATGTATATGCTAAAAGCCGCGCAGAGCGCGGTATATGCACACTGTAGCACAATGGAAGGCTTCCGAGGACAATTTTTCTGCTACCATGAAAAGATTAGTAGAACTCATAAAAACATATGATGTATACATTAAAACCAGCATCTTATTTCAAATTGACATCGCTCATCTTTTTGGTTATCGCGGGTGTGCATGTGTATCGCGCAATAAACGACCTCTCAGTATCATTGGGAAGTTGGGACGTCCCCATGTGGCTTTCATGGATTGGCATCGTCGTCGCGCTTTTCCTTGCGTACAGCGGCTATCAGAACAGCAAGTAAACTACCCCGGAGAGAGCTTCGGGGCATTGTGAAGCAGGTCAGTAATAGGGGGTCTTGATTTAAAAACCCCGACATAGTCGGGGTTTTAAAATACACGAAAAATTCGAGATGTTATGAGGCATGATCCATGAGAACGCCGGCAACCTCCTTCGCGATTGTCTCCAAGGAGAAATTTGCTTTGACGAAATACTTGGTGATTCCGAGTTCCTTCACTTTCGTTTTGTCCTGATCCTCGTTCAGGTTGGAAAGCACAATAACGGGAATTGCGGCAGACGTCGGATCTTTCCTTAGTTCGGCAAGGAATTCAAAGCCGCCCATGCCGGGAAGTATGAGGTCTAAGAGAATCAGGTCGGGCTTTTCCGTACGCGCAATCTCCAAAGCTTTCTCCGCGTTAAAGGCGGGAAGCATCTTCAAACCGGTATCCCGAAATTGCACCATCTTCCCGACCAAGAGATTCTGGAGCAGGGGGTCATCTTCCACAATCAAAATCTTCTTATTCGTGAGAGCCGCGAGTTCTTGGGAAGTAAGTTCGAGAGTCATAGTACAGACAAAAACTTATAGTACAAAGCCTAGTATACCTCGTGAGACAGGGTGTCAAAGGCCATAGTGAATATCTTCTTGTGTCTCATAAAACGTAGCAGGGGGGCACAATCACTACACGCGGCGGCGCTTCCGTGTAGGTTTCCCTGAAGAGAGGGCTGTCTCTAATTTTGCTATTTCGTCCCGCACAATCGCCGCAGTTTCAAAATCAAGTTCAGAAGCCGCTTCCCCCATTTGCTCCCGCTTTCGGGCAATGAGCGTTTGTAACGCCTTCACGTCCCCATCGAGAGCCGCCATGTCTATCGCAAGCAGCATTTCGACGGCCCTCGTTTCTTCCCGTTGAAGCGTTTCGGTGATGTCCTTGATCTTCTTCGTAATGCTCTTCGGCATGATGTTGTGCTTCTTGTTGTATGCAAGCTGGATTGTCCGGCGGCGTGCAGTTTCCGCTATCGCTCTGTCCAAGGACCCCGTCATCTGATCCGCATAGAGAATCACTCGCCCGCGGATATTGCGCGCGGCGCGCCCCATGGTCTGAATCAGGGACGTTTCCGAGCGCAAGAATCCTTCTTTGTCCGCATCCAGAATGCCCACCAATTCCACTTCCGGCAGGTTCAACCCTTCGCGCAGAAGATTGACGCCAACCAGACAATCAAACTTCCCTTTCCTAAACTCCGTCAGTATCGTAATGCGGTCCATAGTCTTCACATCGCTGTGAAGATACTCCGCCTTCACGCCTTTCTCTTTCAAAAATTCCGAGAGGTCTTCCGCCATCTTCTTGGTCAAAGTGGTCACTAAGACCCGCCCCCCGCTTTTGACCGTCGTTTCAACCTCCTTAATAAAGTCAGAAATCTGTCCCATATATGGGACAGATTTCTCGGAGTCTCTTTTATGACCGGTTACCGGCCGCAGAATAATTTCTGGGTCAACCAAGCCCGTGGGACGAATAACCTGTTGCACGACTCCTTCGCAGAAGGAGTCGTGCAACCCCGAGCGAGCATCGCGAGTCGAGGGGCAGCTTTTTTCTAATTCATACGGTCCCGGCGTTGCCGAGGTATAGATGGTTGCACCAACGCGTTCTTCAAACTCGGCAAAGGTGAGCGGGCGGTTGTCCGCGGCGGACGGTAAGCGGAACCCATGCTCTATGAGCGTTTTTTTGCGCGACTGGTCTCCCGCATACATGCCGCCGATTTGCGGAATGGTCACATGAGACTCGTCTATAATCGTTAAGAAATCAGGTTCATTGATTGTCTGCGTTTGTCCGCGTCCAGTCTGCGTAATTCTGCGCTTTGTTGGAAAATATGACAACAAAGAATAGGGCGGTTCGCCTGCAGTGCGACCATCAAAATGCCGCGAATAATTCTCAATGCCGTTGCAGTAGCCAATCTCGCGGATAAGCGCCAAATCATACCGCGTGCGGCGCTTCAGGCGCTCCGCCTCCAAAAGTTTTCCTTCCGCTTCGAATTTTTTGAGCTGGAGAGCGAGCTCATCCTCAATGTCCTTGACCGCGCGCGCACTCTCTCCTTCGGGCGTCACATAGTGCTTGGCGGGAAAAAGATAAAAAGAATTCGGCTCGTCTATGATAGCGCGCGAGACCGCGTTGATGCGTGCTATGTGGCCCACTTTCCCTCCCTCGGGGCGTATCCGATACACCACGGTCTCATTAACCGGCATGACTTCAACCGCAGGCCCCACGGCGCGAAAGGTGCCGGCAGTTAGGTCCGCATTCGTACGCTCAAACTGCAGAGAAATGAGCGCGCGCATGAAAGCGCTCCGTTCAAAGGGCTCTCCCACCGCGATCTTCTTGTGGACTTTCTCGTACTCATCTGGACTGCCCAAGCCGTATATGGCGGAAACCGATGCGACGATGATGACATCCTTGCGGGTCAAAAGGGCTTGAGTTGAGGCGTGGCGCAAGCGGTCTATCTCGGCGTTTATCTGCGCTTCCTTCTCTATATAGGTATCCGAGTGCGGCATGTACGCCTCCGGTTGGTAGTAGTCGTAGTAGGAGACGAAATACTGCACCGAGTTTTCAGGGAAAAACTCTCGATACTCTTGCGTGAGTTGCGCCGCCAAAGTCTTATTGTGCGCGATGACCAACGTCGGTTTCTGGACGTGAGCTATGACATTTGCAACCGTGAACGTCTTTCCCGAACCCGTAACGCCAAGAAGTGTCTGATGCCGCTCGCCCCTCTTGAGGCCTTTCATCAATGCCTCGATTGCCTTCGGCTGGTCGCCAGCAGGCTTGTATTCGGATTTTAGTTTGAATGTGTCCACCATACTGTGTACGTACTATAACAAAAAGCCCGTCTGGGAGACGGGCTTCAAAATTTTTGGCTACGGACGATTTTTTTAGTGGTGTACACAACTTTAACGAGGTTTCGGAACATATCTCTCACGTTTCGTTGAAAAAATCTGCTGCATCCTGGAGGCAAAACCGCTTCGTTCAGCTTGTTGGTTCATCCACATGGCGTGGTGTATTGCTTTCAATTTTTGCGCTGTTGACCAGTGCGTACCCAGAGACAATACTTGTCCGCGCTCAGCTTCTTGTGGTTTAAATCCCATTCTCATAATGTCAATTAATCACAGATATCATATTTTGTCAACGACGTTTTCCCCCTCAAAATACCGCTTATCTTTTAGCTTTTCTGGCAAATAACTCTCTTTTGAATACTTTTCATAGCCCTTGCCATAGCCGAGCTTTTTCATGAGTTTCGTGACGGGATTCCTGACATTCAAAGGAATCGGCAGATTGCCGAATTTTTTCACGTCTTCTTGGGCCGCGCGGAGTGCTTCGTATGCGGAGCGGTCTTTTTTGCAGTTTGAAAGATACGCAACCCCGTGCGCGAGGTTGATGGCCGCTTCCGGCATGCCCACCGATTCAACCGCATGAAAGACGGCGTTCGCAACGACGAGCGCTGTGGGCTGTGCAACACCGATATCTTCGCTTGCAAACACGACCATTCTCCGCGAAATGAATACAGGGTCTTCCCCGCCCTCAAGCATCCGCGCCATGTAGTACATTGCGGCATCAGGCTGGGAGGCACGCATGCTTTTTATGAATGCGGAAATCGTATCGTAGTGCTCCTCGCCTTTTTTGTCATAGCGCAGACGGCCCGACTGCAGGGATTCTTGGAGAGTTTCTGCGGTAACTTTTCCGTACAGCCGCTGTGCATTCTCTACGATAGTGATAGCCGCGCGAGCATCACCGTTTGCGTAGGCCACGACCCACTCCACGGCGCCTTTGCCCAACTTCATGCCGGTTCTTTTCACTATCTTCTCCATGTCCTTTTCTCCGATGGGCTGTAGAACGAACACACGACAACGGGATAAGAGTGCTGAAATAATTTCAAAGCTCGGGTTCTCCGTCGTCGCGCCTATCAAAGTAATGGCACCGCGCTCCACGAACGGCAGAAGAAAATCCTGCTGGGCTTTGTTAAAGCGATGTATCTCATCCAAAAACAAGACTTTCGGCCTCGTGGTCAAAGAAAGCGTATGTTTGCCAGAGGGTGGCATATCAAAAATCTTCTTGAGATCTTCTTTGCCGGCGGAAACCGCAGAGAGTTCAAAAAAGTCCGCATCAAGTGCGTCCGCATAGATGCGCGCGAGCGTAGTTTTGCCAACCCCCGGCGGCCCCCAGAATATAAAAGAAAAGCGATGTTTTTGATCGATAGCAACGCGGAGCGGTCCTGCCCTGAGCTTGGTCGAAGGGTTTCCATTCCCCACCAAATGCTCTTGACCTATAAATTCATCAAGCGTTTTCGGGCGTATGGTGACCGCGAGAGGTTCACCCTGAGCTTGCTTGTCGTGAATTTGTCGAATCGGTCGAATGGGCTCCATGCCTCCAGTGTACTACTCCCCGTTCAATCTTCTATTGTCCCATATATGGGACAATAGAAATTCAGTCTTTTGGCCAAGGAAAGAGAAGAAAATGAAGCGGGTAGCGTTTCTTCAGATAGGTAAAAGTTCCAATCGGCGCGAACTTTCTTTTGCGTTCGGTCAACTCTTTCTCCAATCCTTTAATCGCCTGTTCATACCCGGGCATTTGGTCAGAGAGCCAGCGATGAACTTTCGCAACCGTGGTTTTCCCCACTTTCAAATCAGCTTGGATTTTGTCATACCCATCCCCAGCAAGTATTTTCCGGGCAATCATGATGCGCCGCCCAAGCATGACTCGTTCACTTTCGCTCAAAAGATCGCGCAGAAACATCTTCATAGCTATACGCCCCCTCAAAGAACTGACCGCGGTATAGAGCGTGTCTAGAGTCTCAACCTTTTGTTCTTTGGTGAGATTTTTTGCCCGTACTTTCACTCCATAAGTATACCAAATGAACTGTCCCATATATGGGACAACTGGGAAATAGTAAGCAACGAGAGGTTCCGCGCGGACAGCGTCTAGCGTTTGGTTGCCAGCGTCCTAAAACCTACTGCATTTTTATTCCGATCAGTTTTCTTTCAGCCATTTTCGCTTCTACGGCAGCGGCGTAATTTCGAAGTTCAAGTTCAAAACTCTTTTTCTTAAAATGTCTGGTGCGGTAATAAATATCATTTAATTCTTTGTTTGTTTTTTTCAGAAAGGCGTGCAATAGCATCTCTGGAAACTTGCTCTAGAGTCATTCTTGAGGCTTTCTTCCGAGGCATCAATCGTTTAAGCCCCTCCCATGGAGTCGGAATTATCGGCACTTTCTCGTTCTTTAACATAGATGTAATGATAAAAAAGAGGGGCCTGCAACCCAATGTGCGTTCAGACCCTACTTCTTGCCATCTTCAGATGAAATGCCGTCTTCAATTAACTGTCTTTCTGCGTCGGTGGGCGGTTTTTGATTTCCATTCCTCGATCTCTCAAAACGACGATTTAAAAGGAAACGCGACCGAGCTCCTGGTTGCATGCGACGAGGGAAACGCCCATCAATGCTATCAGGAAGTCTTTTTGCCAGAGTGATTAATTTTATCGTTTCTCATAGACATTTAAGAACTCCGCCCTGAAATTGTCAAACCTGTTTTCCAGAATAGATTGTCTGATAGTGTTAACCAAGGACACAATAAAATACAGGTTATGTAAAGACGCTATCGTGGCGCCGAGCATTTCTTTTGAGCGGAATAAATGCGCGAGGTATGCCTTTGAAAAATGCTCGGATGCATATCCGCCCGTTTCAGAGTCTAAAGGAGAAAAGTCAGAAGTATATTTTGTATTGAACAAACTTATTTTGCCGCGCTTCGTATAGATAGTGCCCGTACGCGCTAAGCGTGTTAGCTGGACGCAATCAAACATGTCCACACCGTGCGCGACCGCTTCAAACAAATCTTCCGGCTCTCCAATGCCGAGGAGGTGCCGCGGCTTCTCTTCTGGAAGCGGCGTAATCGCCGCTTCCAGAGCTTCGCCTAAGTCCGCCTTACTGAACGTACCGCCGATGCCAAATCCGTCGAAATCCATCTCTCCGATTGTCTTTGCGCTTTCCTTTCGCAGATCAGCGAATCGACCTCCTTGGACTATGCCGAAGATGCCTTGAGAGGTTTGGGCTTTGAGGTTTAAGTGATGGGTCGTGAGAGAGCGCTTTGCCCACGCATGCGTACGCTCCATAGAAGAAATCTGTTCCTCGCGCGAAGCATCGGGTCGTACGAAATCGTCAAACGCGAAGAAGATGTCTGCGCCGAGCTTGTGCTGGATTTCAACTGAACGCTCCGGTGTAAAGCGGTGCAGGGTCCCGTCTATGTGCGAGGTGAACGAAACGCCCTCGTCGTCAACGATGGCAAGCTTCCCGTGCTGGCTTGCCACGTCTTCGTCATAGAGAGCCGGTATGTAGGGTTTCGTAAACCCTACATTTGAGGGGAGGAACTTGGAAACTTGGCGCTCGAAGCCAACACCAAGGGAAAAAACCTGATAGCCTCCAGAGTCCGTAATCAGAGGACCTTCCCACCCCATGAATGAATGGAGGCCTCCCGCTTGTGCGACGATATCTTCACCAGGCTGCAAAAACAGATGATAGGTATTGGCGAGCACCGCCTCAACTCCCACGATTTCTCTCAAGTCTTTTGGCAACACTCCTTTGACAGTTCCTTTCGTACCCACCACAGTAAATGCCGGCGTATGAAACGACCCATGCGGGGTTTCTATAATGCCTGCCCGCGCTCCACCGCGAAGCGCGCGCTCTATGGTAAACGAAATCCCTCCCATTTATCTTCTATGTTCCGGATTGTGCGGGAGTACGATTTACTAATTCAACATCAAAAATAAGTGTAGAATTTGAAGGAATTGAACCGATCGACTGAGCTCCATAACCAAGAGACGGCGGAATGATAAGAAGGCGGCGCTCCTCGACCT